>CAESAB010000007.1_pt1 | contig 33814 bp, 35 predicted proteins | sample 7263531 | NCBI WGS metagenome assembly CAESAB01 (sample SAMEA6814095, study PRJEB35770) | freshwater metagenome | biome: Freshwater; feature: Freshwater reservoir; material: water | place: Czech Republic | collected 2017-05-23 | depth 30m m
AGGCCTTACATTGGATCACCGAAGAATCGATTTTGCTGCAAATGAAGAAGTAGCAAAGACTTACAGCGAGATACTCTCTTTAATCATTGAAATCTTGCCTAGAACTCCATGGATATATGAAGCAGAATCATCGGTTGATAAGTCTTTTGCTAATTTAATGGCTTCATCTATTGCGACTCCGTCATCTAAGTCAGAAGACCAGACAATTTCATAAATTCCGAGTCTGAGAATATTTCTGTCAACTGCAGGCAGTCGGTCCATATCCCAACCTTGGGCGTAAGTCGTGATTAACTCATCAATCTTTCTCTTGTTGAGGACAACTCCATCAATGAGCAATTTGGTGTATTCACGAATTGGTCTTGAATCAGGTCCTTCTTCAACGACATCTCTAAGCATCATCAAATCAGCAGCTGAAGTTCCTCTGATATCTGCTTCATAGAGTAGATCCAAAGTTTGCTTCCGTGCTTTACTGCGAGTGGACACTAGTTGGCGCGACCCTGATATGAACCATCTCGAGTATCTACCAAAACAATCTCGTCCTGTTTAATGAACAACGGCACTTGAATCTGAATTCCTGTCTCTACCGTTGCTGGTTTTGTTCCACCCGAAGATCTGTCGCCTTGCAGGCCTGGCTCTGTATACGTGATCTTCAAAGGAACTGATGCTGCGAGTTCAAGATATAACGGATTTCCCTCGTGAATCGCAACGATAGCTTCTGTATTCTCAAGCATGTAATTAGCTGCGTCACCAACAGTACTCGCAGAAATTGTCATCTGGTCAAAATTAACATTGTCCATAAACACGAAATCATCCCCCTCTTTATAAAGAAAGTTCATCTCACGCTTTTCTAGTATTGCAATTTCAATCTTGACCCCTGCATTGAAAGTCTTATCAACCACTTTGCCAGTCATGACCTGCTTCAACTTTGTCCGAACAAACGCTGGACCTTTACCTGGCTTCACGTGCTGAAACTCAACAACCGTCCAGAGCTGACCTTCAATATCAAGGGTCATGCCATTTTTTAGATCATTAGTTGTTGCCACAATAACTCCAGTTCATGTCTTCGTCGATCGAAGATCAATACGGAGCGAACTTTACCGCATGAATTTACGCGAGTAGCGCCTTAAGGGCTACTAGGGCTAGTACATAAGAATTTGGTCCGAATCCCCCAATAGTGCCGTTTGCAACACCAGAAATTACAGAAGTATGACGAAATTCCTCGCGTGATAAAGGATTCGATAAATGAACCTCAATGAGGGGAGCTTTAACTAAATCTGCGGCATCACGTATCGCATATGAATAATGCGTGAATGCAGCTGGGTTAATGATTACTGGAGTATTTGTCTGTGCGGCTTCATGCAGCCAACCAATAATTTCGGATTCATCGTTGCTTTGACGAACGTCGGCTTCAAAACCATGGGACTTTGCCGCGTTCTCGATATGGCTGACAAGGGCCGGATACGACATGTCACCATAAACAGATGAATCGCGTATATCTAACCTATCGAGGTTTGGTCCATTGAGAACTAAAACTTTCATGTACATACCTTCTCATATGCAGCTCGCAATGCGGTTTCGCTAGGACCTTCCAAGCGCTGTGTCTTGCCGATTTCAGTAACAACAACGAACCTCAACAAATCTCCTCGGGTTTTTTTGTCAATTTTCATATTCGCTAGCAGCGGCTCCCAAGATTTCCCCTCATAAGAGACAGGCAACGAGAGTTGAGTCAGAATTCGACGATGGCTATCGAGAAGCTCTTGTTTCATAAGCCCCAGAGAGAAGGCGAGCTCAGCGATGAATATCATTCCAATCGATACACACTCACCGTGACGAAGTGAATACTTGCTATCTAATTCAATTGCATGTCCAAATGTGTGGCCGTAGTTAAGTATCTCGCGATTAAATGATTCTTTGAAATCTGAAGAGACAACTTCTGCTTTGACCCGAACGGCTCTCTCAATGAGTTCAAGAGTGAGCAAAGAGGAAGATCGAATCTCACGAAGTCCCTTATCTCCTATTGCGGAAATTATTTGAGCGTCGTAAATGAATCCAGCTTTGACTACTTCAGCCAGACCTGCGGCAAAATCTCTATCGCTGAGAGTGAGCAACCAATGGGTATCAATCAGTACTTCCTTTGGCGAGTGAAAAGCACCAATTAAGTTTTTTCCATAATCACTATTGATTCCAGTCTTACCACCAATAGCAGCATCAACCATTCCAGCAACCGTCGTGGGTACTGCGACCCAATCGATTCCACGCAACCACGAAGCTGCGGCAAATCCTGCAAAATCTGTTACGGCTCCCCCACCTACGGCTACAACAAGGTCACTGCGAGTGAAACCTGCAGCACCGAACCAATCCCATACCTTGGTCAGAGTCTTTGCACTCTTAGCCTCTTCTGAATCAGGTAGTGGAAAGAGAAATACTTCAGCATCGGTGTTCTCAATGTGAGGAATAGATTCCTTCATCGACTCAGAGAAGAAGAGCGCTACGCGTTGTCGTCCCTGCATTAATCGCTTCAACTCACTCTGATAATCAACACCTATCCGTACTTGGTAAGTATCGGTAGCGCCAACCTCTATAACTCTCATGCAAGAACCTCAAGAACTTCCCTGACGACTTCTCTTTCGCTCTTGTGATTGACATCAATTACCAGATCAGCAATTGACTCGTATATTGGACGCCGCTGTTCCATGAGTGTTTGCCACTGTCCACGCGGATTTGTAAGCAAAAGCGGTCGGTCACGATTGAAGCCAATTCGTGGAGCCACGCTTGCTAACGAAATATCTAGATAGAAAACTTTTGACGAACTTGCACGAAGAGCCGACTGTGCGTCCATTGATAGAGGAGCCCCTCCACCTAAAGCCAATACCGTTTCATCGGAAAGTAACTCTTGGCGTAACACTTTCCTCTCGACAGAGCGAAAATACTCCTCGCCCTTATCAAGGAATATCTGTGAGACGGGCATCTTCTCAATTTTTTCAATCTCGGTGTCAGTATCCCTAAAGGTGAGTTTCAATGACTTTGCTACTGCTTTTCCAATCGTTGATTTACCAGAACCCATAGGTCCGATGAAGATAGCTCTTGGTGCCACGATGTCCTACTTTATGGAGAGATTTTGCATGTATGCCAAGTAGTTTCTACGAACTTCTTGGACTGAGTCTCCACCGAACTTCTCTAAAACTGCTTCAGCCAAAACAAGTGCCGCCATTGCTTCAGCGACGACGCCTGCAGCAGGTACTGCACACACATCTGAACGTTGATTTATTGCCTTTGCTGCTTCACCAGTTTTTACATCAATAGTATCTAGTGCTTTCGGAACGGTGGATATTGGCTTCATGGCAATTGAAACACGAAGTACTTCTCCATTAGACATGCCACCCTCAGTACCTCCAGCACGATCCGTTCTTCTCACTATTTTTCCAGTTGAATTCTTTTCAATCTCATCGTGGGCTACAGATCCTCTACGAGTTGCAGTCCTGAAGCCATCTCCTATTTCAACACCTTTAATGGCTTGAATCCCCATCAGTGCACCGGCTAATCGCGCATCCAGACGACGATCCCAATGAACATGTGAACCAAGTCCGGGCGGTAAGTTGTAAGCTAGGACTTCACACACGCCACCCAGTGTGTCGCCATCTGAATGAGCCGCTTCAATCTCGGCAATCATCAATTTACTTGTAGCCAAATCCGAACAACGTACAGGATCTTCATCGATGCGATTCATATCCGCAGCATCTGGAAGTGCATAGTCGTCTGGAATTCTGACGGTGCCAATAGATACGACATGGCTAAGAATTGTTACTCCAATAGATTGTTCAAGAAAGTTTCTCGCAATCGCGCCGAGTGCAACACGCGCAGCAGTTTCACGGGCACTTGCACGTTCCAGTATTGGTCTGGCGTCATTAAAGTCATATTTTTGCATTCCAACCAAATCTGCGTGTCCTGGACGTGGTCTCGTCAGCGGTGCATTGCGAGCTAACTTCTCAATCTCATCAGAAGGCACGGGATCGGCTGACATTACCTTCTCCCATTTTGGCCATTCGCTATTTCCCACCTGAATTGAGATTGGACCACCCTGAGTTATGCCGAGTCGAACGCCTCCAAGAATTGTTACTTTATCCGCCTCGAAGTTTTGACGCGCTCCCCGGCCTACTCCTAATCGACGTCTCGACAAATGAAAATCAATATCTGCTGTAGTTACGCTGATATGCGCAGGTAGCCCTTCAATAATTGCTGAGAGTGCTTGACCATGTGACTCACCGGCTGTAATCCAACGCATGAGCATATTCTTGCAGATAAGGGGCCATTCTTGGGCTCAATTGAGAATTACAGCAGGGTAATGAGAAAAGGGACACATATTGCGGGGGCAAGGGCGATACTTCCAGACCATTGGTTCGTTGAAATACGATGAATCAAAACAAAGAGAACCGTGCACCAAAGTGCTCCCCATAGATAACTGGTCAGAGTGATTTCAGCTTGACCAAAGGCAACCAAAGTCCCAATAAGTTTTATGTCGCCTCCCCCAATTTCTAGGAAGGTCACCAAAATAATGGCTACACATAGAAAAAGTAACGACCAGAGAAAACGTACATCACCAGATCCAGAGTTAAACAAGAGCAATGCCAAAGAGATGACGGATGAGTTTGAGATTCGATGAGTTCGATAATCAGCTATTGAAATATATGACATCATAAGAGCGACAAGAAGCATTTAGAGATTCTAAATAGGCTTCACAAATAAATGCTCATCCTTTGGGATGAGGAATAAAAATTGCTAAGCCTTCAATGCTTTTCGTAAATGTTTGGCAAGATCTTCCTTGTGCAAGGTTTCATCTAGAACAAGTGATAGCTGATCAATCGCCTGATAAATCAGAAGTTCTAATCCGTTTACAACATCGCCTCCTGAATCGCTCCATTTTCGCGCCAGAACCGTAGGCCACGGACTATAGATGACATCGAAAAACAAGGCTTTCGGATTGAATGGAACACTCTCGGCGAGCAAATCTGCGGCACCAGCGGGAGTGGTATTAACTATCAAGTCATACGACGTCAAATCAATAGTTTGATTCCAAGAATGAAAATCGAAGACTGATGAGTCAATTGTTGATTCAATCGAAGACCTACGGTTAGACGAACGGGCCAGAACCTCTATCCTCTGAGAGCGTCCGTCCAGTGCTTGAGCAATAGCTCTAGCCGTTCCGCCGGCGCCCAAAATCAAAGTTGACTCAAGAGTCGTTAATCCCGCATGGTCGATTGCCGATGTGAATCCAGAACCATCCGTGGTGTGCAAACTCCATTCATTATCTCTTTTTACTAGAGTGTTCGCAGAATTAATTCGAATGGGTAAATCACTCTTAAAAACGGGTAGCGTGCATGCCACTTCCTTTAGGGGCATGGTCAATGAGAAGTAGTTGAAATACTCACAGTTCTCTGCAAAGAAATCAGGCAAAGCTTCGTCGCTAACATCAATTGCCCTGTACTTTCCACTGATTCCCAGAAACTCGTAAACTGCCATATGTAGGCGTGGTGACAAAGAGTGACTTATCGGAGAACCTAGAACTGCGCCCTGAATCACTTTGCACTCCTGAACTTTCCCGCACGAAGATTCTTCTTGTACTCAATTTTCCATTTGCTGAACTGATTGATATCCGATGTGAATCGAGTATCAGATGGTGCAACTGTAATGAAATATAGCCAATCACCGTCTTGCGGTGTAATTGCCGCGCGCATTGCAGCTTCACCAGGATTATTGATTGGGCCAGGAGGGAGTCCGTAGCGACGATAAGTGTTATAGGGAGAAGATATTAGGGTCGATTGTGTACTCAGAAAGATATTTCCTCTGCTTTTTTTAACGTAATGCACAGTCGAGTCGAATTGCAGAGGCATACCAATTTTCAATCGATTTCTAATCACTTGTGAAATCTTGTCAAAGTCTTGATTTTTCCCCTCTGCTTCAATTAATGATGCAATGACAAGTAATTGTTGTGGGGTGAACTTCTGATCCGGGGAGAAGAAACCGACATCGAACATAGCCCTTTCGGCGCGTTTGATCATACTTTCAATTGCAGCTTGGGCCGTGGTCTCTTTTGCAAAACTGTACTGAGCCGGAAAGAGCAATCCTTCTAACTGATTAAATCCAAGGGGCTTCTTCGCCAACTTTAGAGCGTTCTGGATGTCAGTATTTAAAAACCCGGCTTTCAACATTTGTGGAAGGACCTCAGAGACCCACATTCCTTCGCCGATTGATATCAGACCGACGTTACGCTTAGGATCAAGTAACTGCTCCAAAGCTTTGCTTGCACAAAGACCCAGATTAACTCTGTGGGTTCCTGGCGAAATTCCGGATGCTCGCGGATTTGAGACAGCCTCTCTAAAGAAACTTTCGGCAGATTTAATGACGTTGTTTTTAGCAAGAACCGATGCTATCGAAGAGCCAGACTGCCCTTTATAAATCTCGATATTCACTTCGGTCGAACTCTGTGCGTCGCAAGAATAATCAGGTGCTGAAGAAGTTCCTCTGAACTCCCTTAGAAGCCCCGTAATCAAGAAGGCAACAAATAATCCGGCGAGGACTCGCGTGAGAGGAGAATTACTTAGTGTCTTCATTATCTAAATTCATTGATAACTCCTGAATCAATCCTTGTTCCAAAATTGCAACAGCCGACATCGAATCAATTAAATGCTTTGATTCTTTACTAGAAATACCCGCTTCTTTCAGCTTCTTCTGTGCCAATACAGTTGATAAGCGTTCATCGACGAATACAACTTGGAGCGCGAATTCCTCAATAATCTTCTTCGCAAACTTATCAACTTTCTCAACGGCTTCCCCACTAGATCCAGACATATTGACCGGCAAGCCAAGAAAAATATGGATGGGATCATATTCTGCGAACAAATCTGCAAGCATAGAAGAAAGACTGTGCAAACGATTTTCAAGATATGGCAAAGGAGTTGCAAGAATTGCATCTGGATCGCACACTGCGACGCCGATTCGAGCATCACCGTAATCGAAAGCTAATCGGCGACCTCTCACTGCAGAATTACTTTCCGCTCAGCGCAAGATTTATCGCTTGCAAGGCATCTTGGGATCGCGTTGCATCTATTCCGCCACCTTGCGCAAAGTCGTCTTTGCCGCCACCGCCACCGCCAAGAACGGTTGAGCCTATTTTCACGAGTGCGCCAGCTTTGTGGCCCTTCGCCTTTGCCCCGTCGCTCACAGCGACTACCAAAACTGGTCGAGTATCTGTACTACTAATCAACACTACGACCGAGTCACTCTTTTTTGATTTTAGATCAGTTGCAATCTTACGTAAGTCATCAGAGGAGACTCCATCGGCTAGAACAACTGAGAGGACGTGCAATCCATTAACTTCCACAAACTTCTTGGCGAGATCGGTGACCTGACCCATCGCTTGCGATGACCTCACTACAGCGAGCTCCTTCTCAATTTCCTTCACCTTATTGAGCAAATCTGAAATCTTTTCTGGTAACTCTTCGACACGTGAACCCTTGATAAGCTCCGTAAGCGAGTTCAACAATATGTGCTCGCGAGCTAAGAATTTATAGGCATCTGCACCGACTAAGGCCTCAACTCTGCGGACTCCTGCACCAATCGAAGATTCACCGAGTAACTTAACAATTCCTAACTGACCGGATTGCTCCACGTGAGTTCCTCCGCAGAGTTCTTTAGCCCAGTCACCAACGCTCACAACACGCACTTGATCCCCGTACTTTTCACCGAAAAGCGCCATCGCTCCAATCTTCTTAGCAGCATCTTGTGTCATGACCTCAGCCGTCACTGAGAGATTGTCAAGCAAGAGTGAGTTAACGCGAGCTTCAACATCATTCAGAACCGACACGGGGACGGCTCCGGTTGAAGGAAAATCAAATCGGAAACGGCCAGGTGAATTTTCAGAACCTGCTTGTGTAGCCGTTTCTCCCAATAATTCCCTAAATGCTTTATGCACCATGTGTGTCGCAGTATGAGCGCGGGAAATCGCATTTCTACGCTCTACATCAATTACCGCTAGTGCTTGTGAGCCAACTTCAATCGCACCAGAAATCACTCGACCACGATGAATTGATAAGCCATTTATTGGGGTTTGCACATCTTCAATTTCAACGACAGCACCGCTTGCGAGAGTAATCCTTCCACCATCAGCGAGCTGACCGCCACCCTCTGCATAGAAAGGAGTTCTATCTAAAACTATCTCGACATCATCACCTGCGCTGGCTGATGAAACACTGACGCCATCAACAAGAATTCCGTTTACTTTGGATTCAGTTTCAGTATGTGTATACCCCACGAATGAAGTAGCCCCGAATGAATCAGAAATCTTCTTGTACTCAGAGAGATCCGTATGCCCGCTCTTCTTAGCCTTCGCATCTGCCTTAGCCCGATCGCGCTGCTCGTTCATGAGACGTCTGAAGCCATCTTCATCGACTTCTAAACCTTCTTCTCGCGCCATCTCCAAAGTGAGGTCGAATGGAAAGCCATAGGTATCGTGCAATTTAAAAACTTCATCTCCTGGGAGTATCTTCTTAGAACTCTTCTTCAGTTGCGCAGAAGCAACGTCGAAAATCTGAGTCCCACTCTTCAGTGTTTGAAGGAAAGATTCTTCTTCTGAAGTTGAAACAGCGAGAATTCGTTTCTTATCTGCAACAAGTTCAGGGTATTGGGGTCCCATTGCACCAATTGCTGCAATCGTGAGTTCAGACATAATGGGATCATTTACTCCGAGAAGACGCATATTTCGAATTGTTCGGCGCATCATGCGACGAAGTACGTACCCACGTCCTTCATTTCCTGGCGTAACTCCATCACCAATGAGCATCGCAGACGTTCGCGCATGATCTGCAACTACTCGTAGAGCGACATCTGACTTCTGCGATTTTCCATACTTCACACCAGATAGCTCGGATGCGCGAGAGAGGATACGCATTGTCGTATCGATTTCATAAATATTTTCAACACCTTGAAGAAGTGCCGCTGTTCGCTCTAGGCCAAGACCTGTATCAATACTCTTTGCAGGCAGTTCCCCCAGAATTGGATATCCATCTTTACCGCCGCCGGCTCCTCGTTCATTCTGCATAAAAACAAGATTCCAAATTTCCAGGTAACGATTCTCATCAGCTATCGGTCCGCCATCGACTCCATATTCTGGACCTCGATCAAAATAGATTTCCGAACAAGGGCCACATGGACCTGGAACGCCCATCGACCAGAAATTATCAGCCATGTCGCGACGTTGGATACGTTCTCGTGGAACTCCTATTCTTTTATGCCAAATATCTGCAGCTTCGTCGTCATCCAAATAGACAGTGACCCACAATTTGTCTTCAGGAAAACCATATCCACCAGCACTGATTGAGCGAGTTAACAATTCCCATGCAAGGGCAATTGCTCCCTCTTTGAAATAATCGCCAAACGAAAAATTTCCACACATTTGAAAGAAAGATGCATGCCTTGTTGTCTTGCCGACTTCATCAATATCAAGCGTGCGTACACATTTTTGCACTGACGTTGCTCGCTTAAACGGTGGGGTCACCTCGCCAAGAAAGTACGGCTTGAAGGGAACCATCCCCGCATTGACGAGAAGTAGATTTGGATCATCGGCTATCAATGAAGCTGAAGGAACAACGGTGTGGGTTAAACCTTGTGAGTTTTCTGATTCAAAAAAGCGCAACCAGCGCGAACGTATTTCAGCAGATTCCACTAGTTACATTCGCCTTCTTGAACTAGTCAGTCTTCTTCTTAGACTTACGACCTTTGCTGAGTTGAGCAGCACCTAAAAGAGCACCTGCAACCTTTACAGCTGATCCGTTCTTGTCTATAAAATCTGATGTAACCCCACTTACCTTGGTGCTCACCTCTTCAACGTTCTTTGTAATTTTCGCAAAACTCTCTAGCGGGCTATTGATGAGCTCTAGCGTACGAGTGGATTCAGTGATCAATGGAGAAGTGTCCTCAGTGAAGACTTGTAGAGATTTCTTTGCCTCATCGATGAACTTACTGACACGAAACACTGTGTAGGCGAGAGCGACAGCAATCACAAAAAGAGATGCAGCCGCGATTATCGTTGCTATTCCTCCGGGACCCACCAGTGTTCTCCTTTAATTCTCGCTATTTGTGAACAATTTGATACGCAAGTCTACCGGACTTACTCCTTGGGAGGAGTCCAATCGATTGCAGCTTCCTTACGTTGCGCAGGAGTAATGGGAGTTGGTGCGCCAGTAAGCGGGTCTCCTCCACTTGCAGTCTTTGGGAAAGCAATGACCTCTCGAATCGAATCAGAGTGCGTGAGTAATGCGCAGACACGATCTAAACCGAGTGCAATTCCTCCATGCGGTGGTGGGCCATAGTTGAAAGCTTCAAGTAGGAAACCAAATTTGCTTTGTGCCTCTTCATCGCTCAAGCCAATAACTGTGAATACATCTTTCTGAATGTTCTTATCGTGAATACGAATCGAGCCACCACCCAGCTCTGTTCCATTAAGAACTATGTCGTACGCATAAGCAAGCGCTGCTGCAGGGTTGCTCTTAAACGTTGACACATATTCAGGCTTGGGACCGGTAAATGGATGATGCACTGCAGTCCAACCACCGTTATCTGTTGGTTCAAACATTGGTGCATCTACAACCCAGACAAATTTCCACTCGTTCTCGTTAATCAAGTTACATCTCTTGCCAATCTCAAGTCGAGCTGCACCAAGTAACTGCTGTGACGATGCTCTATCTCCTGCTGCGAAGAAGATGGCATCTCCCACCTTTGCGCCGACAAGTGCTGCGATTCCTGCCTGTTCTGAATCGGAAATGTTCTTCGATACAGGGCCTCCCAACGTTCCATCAGCATTTACCAAGATGTATGCGATTCCCTTAGCTCCACGAGCTTTCGCCCAGTCTTGCCAAGCATCAAGTTCTCTACGTGGAGAATCTGCTCCCCCGGGCATGACAACTGCACCAACATACGGCGCTTGAAAAACTCTAAATGGAGTCTCTTTAAAGAAATCTGTCACCTCAGTAATCTGAAGTCCAAAACGAAGATCTGGTTTATCTGAACCATATTTATCCATCGCATCTGCATATGTCATGTGCGGAATGGGTGTTGGAATATCGTAGTTAACCGACTCCTTCCAAACCTTTACGAGAATCTTTTCAGCAACGGCAATAATGTCTGCTTGATCAATAAATGACATTTCGATATCTAGCTGAGTAAATTCTGGCTGACGATCAGCGCGGAAATCTTCATCTCGGAAACAACGCGCTATCTGGTAGTACCGTTCCATTCCTGCAACCATCAGCAACTGCTTAAACAATTGTGGTGATTGAGGAAGTGCATACCAACTACCAGGCTGGAGTCGCACAGGGACCAAGAAATCTCGAGCGCCTTCAGGCGTTGAACGCGTTAAGTAGGGCGTTTCAATTTCGTGAAAATCTAGATCTTCCATAGCGCGTCGAATCGAGGAAGTAACCTTCGAGCGAAGTCGTAGATTTGCCGCTGGGCCTTCGCGGCGTAAATCTAAATAGCGGTATCGAAGCCGAACTTCTTCTGAAATCTCGGCTTCGCTTCCAGTGTCAACAGGAAATGGCAATGGCGCTGATTCACTTAAGACGACAACAGCATCTCCCATAACTTCAATCTCACCCGTTGGAATATTAGAGTTGTCATTTCCTGCAGGGCGTAGAGCTACTTCACCAGTTATTTGAAGACACCATTCAGCACGAAGTTGTCCAGCTAACTTCTCGTCACGTATTACAACTTGAACTGAACCAGTTCCATCTCGAAGATCAATGAATGCAACACCACCATGATCACGGCGGCGAGCAACCCATCCAGCTAAAGTAACTGTTGTGCCTGCGTGAGATGCGCGAAGTGCCCCTGCATCATGATTACGTAACATTAAAAAGCGCCGCCCTTAAGAATCAATTACCGAGAGAGTGTTTCTCTCAAGACATCCTTCAACTGCGCAATCTTAACCGAGGAAGTATCCCCATCTCGCATGCGCTTGAGATTGACTACGCCTGAAGAGAGCTCACTCTCACCAAATACGACCACATATTGAGCCCCTGACTTATCTGCGCCTTTCATGGCACCTTTAAGCGAACGATCACCGAAAGCTATCTCTGTCTTAATGCCAATAGCCCGTAACTCTTGCGCGGTAATCAAAGCCGTCGTCATCGCATCATCTCCAAGTGGAATAATGAATAGATCTGATGTGAATTGTTCTTGTGGCAAGCTTTTCTCAGCGACCGCTGCAAGAAGCGCACGATCTACTCCAAGACCAAAACCAATACCAGATAAAGATTGTCCACCAAGAGTTTCCATCAACCCGTCATATCGACCGCCACCGCCGATACCGGCTTGTGCACCAAGATCTGAATGTACGAACTCAAATGTAGTACCGGTGTAGTAATCCAAGCCCCTGACCATTCGTGGATTGAGAACGTATGAGATTTTAAGTGCGTCCAAGTACTTCAGAACCTGTGTGAAATTGGCAGAAGATTCTGCAGAGAGATAGTCCATAAGCAATGGAGCAGCTTTCATCGCCTCTTGCATTTCAGGACGCTTGTCATCAAATAGGCGCAGGGGATTTAGCGCAGCTCTGGCCGCCGTTGCTTCGTCGAGATTGAGAGTTCCAATAAACTTCATCAGATCTACGCGATGAGCCGCGCGCGAGGCAGCATCTCCTAGTGATGTTATATCTAAACGATAATTCTTAAGTCCTAGATTCTTAAAACCGCGATCGGCTATAGCTATCACTTCTGCATCTATGGCTGGATCTTCAACACCAATCGCTTCAATTCCAACTTGATAAAATTGACGATAGCGACCAGCTTGAGGACGCTCTGCTCTAAAGAACTGGCCCGAGTACCAAACCTTTACTGGAAGTTGTCCGCGATCAAGATTGTTTTCGATAACTGCTCGCATCACACCGGCAGTTCCTTCAGGGCGCAAGGTTATTGAACGACCCCCACGGTCTTCAAATGTGTACATCTCTTTCGAAACAACATCTGTTGATTCACCAACGCCACGAGTAAAGAGATTTGTATCTTCGAATACCGGAAGTTCCATAAGTTGATAACCTGCAGCCGCAGCCGGTGCAATCAGTTGAGTACGAACCCAATCGAAGGCACTAGATTCGGGCGGCAAGTATTCACGCACGCCCTTAGGCGCCTGAATTTTTTCGAACTTCATAGTCGCAATTCTTTCAGATATGGGTTGTTTTTTCTCTCGTATTTAATGGTGGTCTCAGGGCCATGTCCTGTCAGCACTCGCACTGAGTCATCTAGTGGAAGAACTTTCTTTCTCAAAGTATTGGCCATATCCGTCGCACTCCCAGTAGGCAGGTCCGTGCGTCCAATAGATCCAGCAAATAGAACATCACCGCTGATGAGAATCTCTTCGTTGAGTAGGTATATCAATGAACCTTTCGTGTGTCCTGGAGCATGTATGGCACGGAGATTCATACCTAATACCTGCAATCGCTCGTCATTCTTTAACTCACGCACATCAACGGGTTCTTCAAAAATCATACCCGCAAGTGCTTCTTGAAACTCCGCACCATGTAGTCCGGCAGGTTCGGCGATGAATCTTCTATCTTCGCTATGAATATAGGCGGGAATTCCATAGCCATCAGCAAGAGGTTTAATCGAAAAAGTATGATCAAGATGTGCGTGCGTCAAGAAAGATGCAACAGGTTTTAATCGGTATTGACTCACAAGAGATTGAATGTCTGCTGATATGTCTGGCATTCCAGGGTCCACAATGATGCATTCAGAGCCTTCACTAGGAGCAATTACCCAGCAATTTGTGGCAAACATAGGGGCTGGATGAGAGAGAACAAGCATCTAAAGCCCCTATTTCTCGCGTGAATTTACTCGGACCGAGTGCACAGGGTACCTTTGACCTCTTAAACAATCGCTGTTATCAACGAAGGCCACGGCCGACGCGCTGAAGGGAATACTCATGACCGACATTAATCCAACAACATTGGCTCATACCCACTCCACACCAAGTGCAGCATCTGCACTTATCGGAGATCCCTCTCAGTTTGGTCGCGTCGGTGAAGATGGCACAGTATTTGTGCGAACCAGCGAAGGTGAAAAACCCGTAGGTTCATACCCAGGTAAGAGCGCAGAAGAAGCTCTCGCGTACTTCGTTAGAAAATTCGAAGCACTCGCATCTGAAGTTGCACTCACAGCTGCACGAATCACTAGCGGCGCCATGGTTCCACAAGATGCGTACGAGGCAGTTAAGAAACTTCGTCAGCAGGTTCGCGAACTCAATGGTGTTGGTGATCTTGATGCACTTGCGCAATCTGTCGAACAGATTGAGCCTCTTATAGAAGGTCACCGCGAAGCGTATGAAGCGAAGAAAGCAGCAGAGTCTGCGGTCAAGGCAGCACGTCGCGAGCAAATACTTGTTGAGAAGGAGAAGATTGTCGCTGAGGCAGAATCTCTCGCTCTCTCCGAAAATTGGAAAGTTACTGGCGATCGCCTTAAATCTCTCTTGGACGAGTGGAAGGCAGCTCCTCGTCTGGATAAGAAATCAGATGCTGATTTTTGGAAGCGCTTTTCAGCATCACGTAACAAGTTTGATAAGCGTCGTCGCACTCATTTCGCGCAGCTTGAAGCTACGACAAGCAAGGTGACCGAGGCAAAAAATGCAATCATCGCCGAAGCTGAGAAGCTAGCTACATCTACTGACTGGGTTGCAACAGCTCGCCGTTTCAAAGTTCTTATGGACTCTTGGAAAGCTGCAGGTCGTGGCAAGAAAAATGATGATGCCAAGAACTGGGCTCGCTTTAAGGCAGCACAAGATCAATTCTTTGCAGCCAAGAATGCCGACTTAGAAAAACGTGAAGTTTCGATGACTGCTAACTTGGCTAAGCGAGAAGAACTAATTGTTCAAATCGAGGCGCTCATTCCATTTACTGATGTGAAGGCAGCCAAGAATTCATTCCGTGAACTCATGCGTTCATGGGAAAAGATTGGTATTACGCATCGAGATAAGCGCGCGAGTTTTGATGCTCGCCTCGAGAAAGTTGAGGCAGAGATCAAAGCTGCTGAGGCTGATGTGTGGCGCAAGACTGATCCTGCGGCGAAAGCTCGTGCTGCAGAAGTTGTTGCTCAGTTGACTGAATCAGTTGAGAATTACACAAAAATTGCCGCAAAAGCACAGAGTGCAGGAAATGAGAAGAAAGCTAAAGAAGCTCTCGAATCAGCCGAAGCTCGTAAAGTCTGGCTTGTCGAAGCCGAAAAGCACCTCGCAGAATTTAACTAACTCGAATCAATTACGTTCTGTAGACGTCATAGACACCTTCGATAGAACGCACGGCTGCAAGCACTGAATCCAAGTGCTTCGCATCAGCCATTTCAAAGGTAAATCGGGATATCGCGACGCGATCTTTAGAAGTATTAACTGCCGCACTGAGGATATTCACGTGTTGCTCCGAAAGCGTGCGCGTTACATCCGCGAGCAATCTAGCTCGATCAAGTGCCTCCACCTGGATATTTACAAGGAAAATACTTGCCGCTCCTGCGAGCCACTTCACGCCAACAACTCTCTCATTCTGATTGCTGCGTAAATCTGAAGCGTTGATGCAATCTTCACGGTGAACGGAAATGCCAGAACCCTTGGTTATGAACCCCATAATTGCATCACCCGGAACAGGGGTGCAACATCTAGCTAACTTAACAAGTACATCGTCTACGCCCTCAACTTCTATCGCACTAGAAGTTCTCTTCGTAGCTTGTGTACCTGTAGGAATGTGTTCAATTGTTGGCTCTGGATGAGAATCTTCGCCACCCATGCTCGCCACTAACTTCTCAATAATTGATGCTGCAGAGACGTGACCATCACCAACAGCGTTATACAAAGCGTCAATATCTGAGTAGTGCATATCATGTGCAAGTTCTAGCAAGGACTGTCCCGCAAAAATCTTCTGTAGCGGTAGTCCCGCCTTACGCATTTGGCGTGCGATTGATTCCCGTCCGGCATCAATAGCTTCCTCGCGTCGTTCCTTGCTAAACCATGCCTTAATCTTTGAACGAGCCCGAGGGCTCTTTACAAAGTTGAGCCAATCTCGACTAGGACCGGCATGCTCCCCCTTATTCGTAACAATTTCAATCACATCACCGTTATTTAACTTTGACTCAAGCGGAACCAAACGACCATTCACTTTTGCTCCTGCGCAGCGAAGACCAACATCTGTATGCACAGAGAATGCGAAGTCGACCGGCGTTGAACCTCCAGGAAGAGCTACAACTGAGCCTTTCGGAGTAAAGACAAATACTTCAGGACTTCCGAGATCAAATCTCAGTGCTTCAAGGAATTCAGATGGATCTTCAGTCTCTTTCTGCCATTCGTGTAGTTGGCGTAACCAGAGCATCTCGGGTGAATTTCCTTGAGGATCTCCTCCTTGCTTGTATTTCCAGTGCGCTGCGATACCGAACTCAGCACGTGAATGCATCTCATAAGTTCGTATCTGTATTTCAATTGCTTTGCCAGTTGGGCCTATTACTGTCGTGTGAAGTGACTGGTAAAGATTAAATTTAGGCATCGCAATGTAATCTTTGAATCGCCCAGGGACCGGACTCCAGCGTGCATGGATAGAACCCAACACGGCGTAACAGTCTTTCACGTCGTTAACAAGAACTCTGATTCCGACCAAATCATAAATGTCGTTGAACTCTCTACCTCTAATGACCATCTTTTGATAAACGCTGAAGAAGTGCTTGTTGCGACCCGTAACTGTTGCCGAAATATTATCTTTGAGTAAATCTGCCTCAACATCTGTAATCACTTCGGCAGTTAATGCATCACGTGAAGGGGATCGTTCAGCAACGAGTCGAGAAATCTCCTCAAACTTTTTTGGTTCAAGAACTGCAAAAGATAGATCCTCTAGCTCCCACTTAATTGCATTCATACCCAAGCGGTGTGCAAGAGGTGCATAAATATCAAGTGTCTCTCGAGCTTTTCGTAGTGCACTCTCTGAAGAAACAAAGTTCCATGTTCGAGCGTTATGCAATCTGTCTGCTAACTTAATAACCAAAACTCGGATATCTCGCGACATGGCAATAACCATTTTGCGAACCGTCTCTGCCTCGGCTGTTGGACCATAAGTAAGTTTGTCTAATTTAGTCACACCATCGACCAAATTAGCGATCTCATCACCAAAATCCATGCGCAGCTGTTCTAATGAATACGGGGTATCTTCAACTGTGTCGTGCAAGAGCGAGGCGATAATCGTAGTTTCATTGAGTCCGAGTTCCGCCAAAATTTGTGAAACCGCAACTGGATGCGTTATGTACTCTTCACCTGATTTTCGCAACTGACCTTGATGGGCTACGCGAGCAATTTCAAATGCTCGCTTAATTTCCGCAGTGAGAGCTGTTGGATGATGTTCTTTTAGCGCATCGACTAACGGCACCAGCAGGGAGTCAGTACTCATAGCAACCTAAAAGTTATTTGCGACCCTTACGCTTAGGTTGGTTTCTTGGACCAGTTGAATTGGATGAACTAGCGACCTTTACATCGGCAACTGGTGTCACTCCCCCACGTGCAGCAACTCTCTTCGCTAGTGCTTGCATTGCAGGTTCTTTCTCGCGCAGTTGAGCGAGGAATGGTGGAGCAATAAAGATTGAAGAATATGTACCGACTGCAAGACCAATGAAGAGAGCTAGCGAGAGATCCTTCAGAGTACCTGCACCAAGTAAGCCAGCTCCGACAAAGAGAATAGCTCCTACTGGAAGTAGAGCAATAATTGAGGTGTTAGCAGAACGCACTATTGTCTGATTGACCGCAAGGTTTGCAGCCTGTGAATACGTCTGCTTCGAATTCGCGGCAACAGATTTGGTGTTTTCACGAACTTTATCGAATACAACAACAGTGTCGTACAGCGAATATCCAAGAATAGTTAAGAACCCGATCACCGTTGCGGGCGTAACATCGAAACCAACTAAAGCATAAATTCCAACTGTAATGAATACGTCGTGAACAACTGCAACAATTGCAGCAATCGCCATTTTTGGCTCAAAAATCATTGCGAGAAAGAGCATCACCGCCAACAAGAATGCAATGAGTCCATAGACAGCTTTCTTCGTGATCTCTTTACCCCATGATGGTCCAACTAATTGGGTATCGATAGATTCAGCGGAAACATCAAATGTTGAAGTTAGCGCAGTTTCAATCGCCTGTGACTGAGCCGAAGTAACGGCTCCTGTTTGAATACGTACTTTACTGTCACCAATCTTCTGAACGATGACTTCGCCAGGAATGCCAATATCCTTGACCGAAGCACGTGCTTGTTCTACAGAGACGTCAGCCTTGTTCAGGGTGTAAGAAGCTCCACCTTTGAATTCAAGACCAAGATGCAAGCCCTGGACAACTAGCGCCCCTAGCGAGATGAGCAAAAATATGGCTGAGACTGAGTACCAGCGTTTGCGATTTTCGACGATATTAAATGAGGTCTCACCTGTGTAGAGACGTCCACCGAGTCCTGAAAACTTAGCCATTGACTTATGCCTCCACTGTTGATGTCGCTGTTGATTTCATTTGCGTTGATGCGCCTTTAAGACCAATACTCTTATCGGAAAATCCTGAGAGCGGATGACCGGATGCAAAGAAATTGATTCTGGCGATCATGGTCAGAAGCGGCTTGCTGAAGAGGAATACCACCAAGAGATCCACCACGGTTGTCAATCCCAATGTGAATGCAAATCCTCGAACTCCGCCGACAGTGAAGAAGTAGAGAAGTACAGCTGCCAGGAGTGAGATTATGTCAGCGACGATAATCGTGTGACGTGCCCGCACCCATCCGCTTTCTACAGCCGAACGCAGAGAGCGACCTTCTCGTGCTTCATCTCGCACACGTTCAAAGAAGACAATAAACGAGTCAGCAGTAACACCAATTGCAACCACCGCACCAGCAATTCCCGCAAGAGTCAGGGTGAATCCGATTGTCTCGCCTAATACTAGGAAGAGTAGGTAGACAAGTAGTGCAGCAATCGCAAGTGATCCAACTGTCACAAATCCAAGAGCTCGGTAATACAGTAACGAGAAGACAACAACCAAGAACAAACCTAAAGCTCCAGCCAGTATTCCGGCTCGCAACTGCTCTGATCCAAGAGTTGGAGAAACTTGTTGTACTTCTCCGCGATCAAATGCAAGAGGAAGCGCGCCGTATTTAAGAACGTTAGCCAAATCTTGTGCCTCTACTTGAGTGAAATTTCCAGTAATTTGCGCATTGCCCGAAGGAATGGCTTCATTAATTACTGGGGCAGATACGACTAAACCATCTAGAACGATGGCAACTTGATTTGCAGGCGAAGGCAGCGATGTCACTCGAGAAGTTAAAACGCCAAACGCTTTCGTGCCTTCCCCATCGAATGTCAGTGATACATACCAAGCGCTTGCGCCCTGTGCATCAAGTCCTGCTGATGCCTTCGATACCTGACGTCCCAAAACTTCTGCAGGAGCCAAAATATATTTACTAGTGCCTGTGCGCGAACAAGCCACAATGGTGTCAGTGGGCGCATCCGTGCCTGTTCCTTGCAAATTCGCAGGATTAGAACAATCTAGCCCAGCGAACTTTGCATTAATTTCTGGAGACACACCTAGTGCCGGTGTCGCTGTATCTGATGCGCTACCACCCAGTGCTGCAGATTCTGCTAGTACCTGACGGAAACGAAGCTCAGCAGTTTGTCCTACTAGGTCAACAACACGACGACCAGATTCTCCTGGAACCGAAATAACAATTTGACGATTTGTTCCGCTTCCTTGCGCTGTTACTTCAGACTCAGCAACTCCAAGTGAGTTCACGCGTTGGCGAATAATTGACACCGCCTGATCAATTGAGTCAGATGTAATCTTATTTGCGTCATTTGATGCACGTGGTTGAAGAGTGACGCTTGTACCGCCTCGCAAATCAAGACCAAGTTTGACTGAGGTCGCACCCTGAATAAGGGCTGTTCCGAGAAGCCCAACAATAATCAGAGCCAGGATTGCCAAGGCTCGAATAGGTCGGCTAGAGGTCTTCACTGTTTTAGTAGGTGTGGACATAAGAGGAGAGTCTAGGCGTCAGGCGCTGGTGTGTCGAAAAGAGAGGCAGTTCCAGCGGGTGGCGTACGTCCCACATGTTCCCATCCCAACGAAGTTGCAATTCGGCCCCGAGGGGTGCGAGCCATAAATCCATTGCGCACTAAGAATGGTTCAGCCACTGATTCAACAGTTTCGGTCTCTTCCCCCACTGCAATTGCAAGAGTTGAAAGCCCTACGGGTCCCCCATTAAATCTTTCGATGAGTGCAATTAGCACAGATCGATCAAGTCGATCGAGTCCCTTCTCATCAACTTCGTACATTTCTAACGCCTTTGTTGCATCAGCATGGGTCAGAACGTTAGAACCGCGAACTTGAGCGAAATCTCGAACACGTCGGAGTAAGCGATTTGCGATTCGCGGTGTTCCTCGAGATCTGCCGGCAATCTCGACGATAGCCTTTTTATCAATATCTAAAGTGAGAAGCGCCGCGCTACGTGAAATAACTTCCTCAAGCTCGGATGAATCGTAAAAATCTAGATGAGCTGTAAATCCGAAACGATCACGTAACGGTGAAGGCAATAAACCTGCTCGGGTCGTTGCACCCACCAAGGTGAAATGTGGAAGTTGGAGCGGAATCGCAGTAGCACCTGGACCTTTTCCAACGACGATATCAACTCGGAAATCTTCCATAGCCAAATACAACAACTCTTCGGCAGGTCGAGGCAAGCGATGAATTTCATCCAGGAAGAGAATCTCGCCCTCAACCAACGAAGAGAGAATCGCTGCTAAATCCCCCGCGTGTGTAATTGCTGGACCACTTGTGATGCGAATCGGTGTATTCATTTCACTTGCCAAAATCATGGCTAGCGTTGTTTTACCCAATCCTGGTGGTCCAGAGAGCAAAATGTGATCTGCCGCTGATCCACGTTTTCTTGCTGCACTGAGTAAAACGTCAATCTGTTCGCGTACGCGATGTTGGCCGATGAAGTCTTTCAGCGTTTTCGGGCGAAGTGCATGCTCCACAGAATTCTCTTCGGAGTGCGATTCTGAAGCTACTAAGCGATCCTCGCTCATTTATGACCGCCGACCACTCTGTAAAGTCCTTTTAAGAAGTTCGGAGAGTTCAATTCTTGAAGCATCGACACCATCTTCAGCAAGTGCAGAAATCATTTCATTTATTGACGTGTCTGAATCCTTGGCGGTAAAGCCCAACGAAATTAGTGCCGACGTAAGTTGTTCTCGCCACACAGGTTGATGTGTTTGCGCACGCCCACTTCCGCCAAAATCGGAGATTTTTCCTTTGAGCTCTAGGACTAGGCGCTGCGCACCTTTCTTTCCAATGCCAGGAACTTTCTCAATCGATTTTATGTCCTCTTGCGCGATTGCGCGAGCTAATGAATCTGGTGTGTGGGATCCTAAAATCGCAAGAGCAACTTTTGGACCAATTCCAGAAACAGTTTGCACCAATTCAAAAGTAGTTCGGCTCTCTTCATCTAAGAATCCAAAAAGCGTTAGTGAGTCCTCTCTCACTACAAGTGAGGTAAAGAGATGGGCTTGAGCTCCCAAATTGAGCGAGGCACTAGTTGGACCAGTTATTGATACTGAAAGTCCTACTCCACCAACTTCAATAATTGCCTTATCCAATCCTACAAAGCGCACTATCCCAGTAAGTGTTGAGATCATTTCTTCACCAATTTAGATAGCCGTGATTTCTCTTTTGCTAGCGCTTCTTCAATTCGCAAATTTCCACCACCTCGCCAGATATGGCAGATAGCCAGCGCAAGGGCATCTGTGCTATCGACTGGTTTAGGAATAACTTCAAGATGAAGCAATCGCTTCACCATCTCAGCAACCTGAGCTTTATTGGCTCGACCAGAACCAGTTACTGCAGCTTTAACTTCTGAGGGCGTATGCATCATCACTGGAATATTTCGCCTGGCTGCAACAAGTAGTGCAACACCGGCGGCCTGACCGGTTCCCATCACTGTGCGCACATTGTGTTGCGAAAAAACACGCTCTACTGCAACAACATCTGGTTTGTGGAGCTCAATCCACTCTTCTAATTCTCGCTCTAATTGCAAGAGTCGTTTTTCAAGAGGTGCGTCAGGCGGTGTCAGAATTACGCCAACCCCAAGTAAAGAAAGATCCTTGCCAATGGCACCCTGCACAACACCGATTCCACAGCGAGTAAGACCAGGGTCAACCCCGAGAACTCGACGAACAGTGTGGCTCATAACTTCCAAGCCTAGGCCTAAGTGCCCCGTACGTTAAGAAAGGCTCGCCATGACCTCATCTGATACATCAAAATTTGAATACACGTTTTGAACGTCATCCAACTCTTCAATAGCGTCGATGAGTTCAAATACTTTTTGCGCCCCTTCGGCGTCGAGAGGAATCTGCATTGATGGCAAGAATGATGAATCAGCGGATTCGTAATCTATCCCGGCGGCTTGTAACGCAGCTCTAGCAGCGACTAAATCACTTGCTTCGCACACAACCTCGAAAGACTCTCCAAGATCGTTTACCTCTTCCACTCCAGCATCGAGAGCCGCTTCCAGAATTGAATCTTCCGTCGCTCCTATTGCTTTATTTACGATAATGACACCTTTGCGATTAAACAAGTAGGAAACCGAGCCAGGATCAGCCATCGTGCCACCATTGCGAGTAACTGCAACACGGACTTCTGAAGCAGCACGATTTCGATTATCAGATAAACACTCAATCATGATCGCTACGCCGTTGGGTCCGTAACCTTCATACATAATCGTTTGCCAGTCAGCTCCGCCGGACTCCAGCCCTGCTCCGCGCTTTACTGCACGTTCAATATTGTCGGCTGGCATTGAGTTCTTCTTTGCTTTAGCAATTGCATCGAAGAGAGTGGGGTTGCCATCTACTTCAGGACCACCATTACGTGATGCAACTTCAATTGCCTTGATGAGCTTTGCAAAATTCTTTGCGCGGCGACTATCGATGATTGCCTTCTTGTGTTTAGTGGTAGCCCACTTGGAATGGCCTGACATCAGATCACCTCGATTACAGTGCGCAAGATATGCCTTCGCGCTTTAGAAGCCGAACTTTATCCGCTTTTGCAGATCTCATCAAAAAAGTACCTATGTACTGCTAAATCAGCGGTTAACTCGGGGTGGAAACTAGTTGCGAGAATATTTCCCTGCCGAACAGCCACCGGATGGCCCGCTGCTGTTGAAAGGACTTCGACACCTTCTCCGTTCTCTTCGACCCATGGAGCTCGGATAAAAACAGCCTTCAGTGTGGCCCCATTGAATTCAATATCCGACTCAAAGGAATCAACCTGTCTGCCGAAAGCATTTCTTCGCACGGTAATGTCTAATCCACCAAATGTTTTTTGATCTTTTGCACCATCAATTATTCGATCAGCTAGGAGAATCATTCCTGCGCACGATCCATAGACCGCAAGTCCATTGCGAATTCGATCTCTAATAGGTTGAAATAGATTGAAAGTCTGAGCTAGATGAATAATCGTTGTTGATTCTCCCCCAGGCAAGATCAGAGCATCAATGGAACTCAGTTCTGCCTCGGTTCGAATTTCTATTCCTTGATGACCGCATGCTTCTGCCGCTGCAATGTGCTCTCTAAAATCGCCTTGCAGGGCAAGGACACCAACACGCATTTACTTCAACGTTTGCTTAATTACCAGCCGCGGTCAGCGAGTCTGTGAGGAACAGGAATGTCAGCAACGTTGATTCCTACCATCGCTTCACCAAGTCCACGCGAAACCTCTGCTAATACCTTGGCATCTTTATAGAAGGTAGTCGCCTTTACGCAGGCAGCAGCGCGATGGGCAGGGTTACCCGATTTGAAAATTCCTGAACCGATGAATACTCCATCAGCACCCATCTGCATCATCAGTGCAGCATCTGCCGGAGTTGCAATTCCGCCTGCTGTAAACAAAACAACAGGAAGTTTTCCAGTTTCAGCTACCTCTTTAACGAGAGCATATGGAGCCTGTAATTCTTTTGCTGCTACATAGAGCTCGTCTTCACGCATTGATGTGAGACGTCTAATCTCGGCACCAATTGTGCGCATATGCATCATCGCATTAGAAACATCGCCTGTACCGGCTTCGCCCTTAGAGCGAATCATTGCTGCACCTTCGTTAATGCGGCGTAACGCTTCACCAAGATTAGTAGCACCACAGACGAAAGGAACTTTAAAGTCCCACTTATCAATGTGGTTGGTGTAATCAGCAGGTGTCAGCACTTCAGACTCGTCGATGTAATCAACAGCTAGGCTTTCGATGATCTGAGCTTCGACAAAGTGGCCAATACGTACTTTCGCCATTACTGGAATTGATACCGCGGCCTGAATTTTTTCAATCATGTCTGGATCAGACATACGAGCTACTCCACCTTGTGCGCGAATATCTGCAGGTACGCGTTCTAGCGCCATAACAGCGCAAGCGCCCGCTTCTTCAGCAATCTTTGCTTGCTCAACGTTGACGACATCCATGATGACGCCGCCCTTGAGCATCTCTGCCATTCCGCGCTTTACGCGTGCAGTGCCAGTTGCTTCAGACATATTAAAAACTCCTAGGTGCTAGTCAGGCTGGAAAGTCTACTTTGAACTCGGCTTGGTCGCATCCGCGATAACGTCAGTGAAAACAGGCTCTTTATCTACAAGTGCCACCCAAATCTGGCCCTTTTCGAAGGCAATCTCCTTGCCGTCCTTATCGGTCCAGGTAGTTCCGGATTCAGCAGATTGGCGATTCCATGTGGCTGGAAATACTTTTCCATTTCTCGCAATGTAACCACTGCCGGTGCCTACTGTTGCAGAGAATGGTGTAACCCCGCCAACCTTATCTTTATAGATAGATGGAGTAATCAAAACTTTTTGAATGACAAGAGTTGATGCACCAAGTCGGAGACCAGACTCTGCAATATTTGGTTGACCTTGGAAACTCAGCAACCAGCGATTCTCTTCTTTAGACCATGCGGCTTCGTATGCACTTGCTGGCCATCTCAAACCAATCTTTGAGACTGCGCGACCACCTTCCGGAGCGCCTCCGAATTTCCAACCCATGGATTTCGATTGTGCCAAAGTGATTCCCTTATCTACCGTTAACTGCAGAAGCAGGTCTGCGCGCAGCACCATCGCAAAAGGCTGAACTCTTGTGGGATCAGTTGTAAAGATTTGTGGAGAATTTCTCTCTGCACTTAAGTTCTCCAAATTGGCAGCGGCCAGTACGGGTCTGAACTTGCTCTGTGCGCCGCTATACGCAAATCCAACTCGTCCATACTGTGCAAGTAATTCGATATCCGATACTCGAGAGGAACGCACTGGCCCAATTCGCGTTGGAATTTTTGAGGAGAACACCGCTGCTAATCGCGTGAGTCCTCCCTCAACCTGTTCGATGTAGACCAAATCGGCATCCTCAAGACCAATCTGCGGATGCGAGGCCCTTGTGTCATCAATCTTTACTACTAGTACCGGACCATCTCCACCAACCCGTCCGCTAATCGAATTTAAAGGTTCCGATTTAACGAACGGATTCTGACCAGACGAAAAAGTGTTTGGGTTAAACCAAGCGATAGCACCGATAACAACGGCGGTGAGTGCAACGATCATCGTTGCGATTCTTCTAGAAAACATCGCCTTCAAATTCATACACCATAGGTTCTGGTGCATGCCCCGCTAGCCTAAAGAAGCGAATAAGAAATTTTTTACGCACCATCTGAGTCCTTGTCACTGCTTCAATGTGCATCGCAATTGCCACTTTTATTTTTGCAGTTAACTCATCAAGCTCCTGCACAAGACTTAGTTCTATCGGCGTTGAGATACTTTCTGCGTTCTCAAGCAGGATGCTTAAAGCTCCAGTAAGGCCAGACTCCGCCTGAGAACGATCGCGAACACTTGCTTCGCGAGCTTGGTGTGCAGTGAATGTCAACAGAAGCGCTGATGCTGGATCCGCGATTTCTGATCGTGCGATTTCAATTGCGATTGCCGCTCTTCGTTGCAGAAGTCCATCCAGGTTAGCCCAACTTGTTTCCACTCTTCCATGCAAGCGATCCAAGCGAGTCGCTAAGAATGTGAGATACCAAGCAAGGATTGAGACGATCGCGGCAATAAGGAAATACTTATTCATGAGTTTCTCCCAAGAAGTTTATTCCAAGCTCTGCTATCCGAAGATAACGTGACTCCTGAATGCCCAACCATTGCCATTTCATAAATATCATAGATGCTCTCCGCAACTACATCCCAATCAAAACTTTTTGCATAATCACTGCCCTTGCGAGCTAGCGCCTTTCGCTTCGAGGGATCTGCAAACAAATCTATTGCCTTCTGTGATAGATCTTCTGAGTTCTCTGATTGAAATAGAGTTCCATACTCGCCATGACCCAGTAATGAATCGAAAGCGGGAAGATCACTTGCGAGTACCGACGCACCACCAGCAAGCGCCTCGGCAAGAATGATTCCGAAGGACTCCCCTCCAGTATTAGGCGCAACATAAATGGAGACTGACGACATGAAATTAGCTTTTTCTTCTTCGGAGATTCTCCCCAAAAATGTAAAGCGGCTGCGCAGCTCTGGCTGCATCTCCTCAATTACGCTCACTGGATTACCTGGGCCAGCCACAATTACTTTTACATCAGGAACGGCAGCAATAATCTGTGGAAGCGCCTGCACGAGAATCGCAAGGCCTTTGCGCGGTTCCTCGAATCTTCCAATGAATCCAATTGTGTTTCCACTCCAACGTTCATCAACGTGTGCATTTGCAAATCGCTTTGCATAAATTCCATTTGGGACAACCACGGCGTCGGTATCAAGATGAATCTGCAGCGTTTCTCGTGCCGCCTCGCTGACTGCGATACGCGCTGTAAGTTTTTCGATGACCGGCTCGATAAAAGGTGTGATTGCAAAAGCAATCTTCTGTCGTGTTGATGCCGCGTGAAACGTCCCAACCAGAGGACCCTCTGCCGCCCAACACGCCAATAATGAAATGGATGGGATAGCGGGCTCATGTAAGTGCAAGAGATCAAAATTGCCATTGCTAATCCATTGCTTCACTCGCGCAAAAGCTACAGGGCCGAAAAGTATGCGAGCTACAGCGCCGTTGTAGGGAATCGAAATTGGTCGTCCGGCGCTCGTGACGTATTCCGGGAGACCTTCTTCATCCATTGCTGGCGCAAGAACTGATACTTGATGTCCTTGTGCAATTAAGTATTCAGCCAAATCGCGAACATGGCTTTGCACTCCACCGGGTGTATCCCATCCATAAGGACAAACCAGTCCGATACGTTTACTTCCAAGTGGCACTAGTCACGCTCCTTGAAATCGCCATCAATCCAGATTCTCTGAAGCATATGCCAATCTTCCGGATGCTCTGAAATTCCTTGCGCAAAGAGATCCGCAGACCTTTGCACGACCGCTGAAATTCGTTCTGACTCATCACCGTCGGAAGGAACTTCTACTGTATTGAAGTCGACGTGTATTCCCGTATCTGTATAACTTACATGTGCAACGACCAATGGAATTCCTGTGCGAATTGCTAGCAGAGCTGGTCCTGCTGGCATTCGAGCTGGAAAACCGAAGAAATCAACATCAATTCCTGAGCGCGACAAATCGCGATCTGCAACAAGTGCAATCAGTCTTTTCTCTCGTGCACGGTTCATGAGTGTTCCAAAAGAACGAGCATCTAGACCCAGTACCTCAAAGCCCATCGACTGCCGATACTCAAGAAATTTAACGAAGAGAGCTTCGGGCTTTAACCGCTCTGCGACCGTGACAAGCTGAATTCCCAGAGAACAGAAATATGCACCAGCGTGATCCCAGTTACCGGAATGAGGAAGGATGATAACTACTCCTCGTCCCTCTTCCATTGGGTCAAGCAGAAGATTCTCATTGTGCAGAGAGACAGATGCGTGAATTCTTTCTATAGACCAGTCTTGAATTCGAAAGGTGTCACACCAATAACGCATGTAAGAATCGAGAGCCTTACGTACTAGCTCATCTAATTGAGTGGAATTCAACTGAGGAGAAACTCGCGATAAATTAAACCTCAAACGCTGAACGCTAGAACCGCCCCGGGCAAACATAAATGAACCAGCTCTGGCAAAGAGACGATATGCAGTTTTCTCCGGCAGAGCTCTCACAATTCTCCAGCCCGCAAAATAGACTAAAGCGGATAATCGTTCCTTCATTGAATCAGTAAACCTTTTCGAACAACTAGCATCCGCTGAATTACAGTGATGACACCTAAGATTGCCAGTAGCCAAAATCCGATTGCTAAAGCAAATGAAACACCAAGTCCATGAAACCCTATGGCAGTCAAGGAGATTATCAATCTCTCGGTCCGTTCAGCGATACCTACATTGCACACTATGTCCAAGCTCTCTGCTTTAGCTCGGATGTAAGGAATCAGAATTCCAGAGACCAAAGTAACGATTACTACGTAGCTCAATGGATCCTCGTTGCGCGCCAAGGAGATGAGAACGCTTACGACGATTGCAGAATCGGTGATGCGGTCAATAGTGGAATCCAAAAAACCACCCCAGGTGCTGGCACCTTTCTGGGAGATTCGAGCCATTGCACCATCAAACAAATCACTGAGAGCAAAAAAAGATATGACCAATGTTCCTACAAAAAAACGTTCTGTTGAGTAGAAATATGCAGCAGATAGGACGACTCCAGTTGCTCCAATGAGAGTTACAGCATTTGGAGTAAGCCCACATCGCAGAGCAAAGCGGGCCACAGGATTAATTAGTCGTGTGACCACCGGTTTCAGTGCGCTGCTAATCATTGAGAGCATCGTATTCTTTCCCGCATGACTTCACCTAGCGCTGACGCTGTGAGACGTATCCATATATATGGTCACGTCTCTGCCTCACCTGCCGCCATCGCTCAGACGTTCTCGGGCCAACACTCGGATACTCCCGTACCGGATTCAGATGTTGCAATCTTTGCTATCAACCCTTCAGCGGGCATTGACCAAGAAACAATTGACATCTGGGCCGCTCTCGATGATTTTCAAATTCCTCGCTTAGTTGTTGTAACCGGTCTAGATGGACAGGAACTAGATTTCGAAGATGCTGTCATGGTTGCTAATCGAGTTTTCGATCAACTTGTAACTCCCTATCTTGTTTTACATGATGATGTTGGCTCACCTGCTGCACTTATTCGCCTGGAAGATTTATCGATCTTGGATTATTCAACGAAACCAATGACTGTAAAACCATGCGATCCTGAACATGAAGAACTTGTCAAAGAGTTTAGAGATGAATTCTTAGAGCAAATGTCTGAGATGAGCTACGGTGCTTTCGCTGCGGGAATTCTCTTTCCAGCCATACCGCTAAATGTAACTAGTGGAATTGGTGTAGATATAGTGCAATCGTTTATTGAGCAATTACCAAGCAGCAGCTAATTCTTCTCTTGTTATTGTAAGAAGCTGTGGAAGCACTTTCGTCTTTCCAATAATTGGCATGAAGTTCGCGTCGCCCGACCACCGCGGAACAATATGCTGATGAATATGCTCAGCAACCCCAGCGCCAGAAATTGCACCTTGATTCATTCCCAGGTTAATGCCATCAGCCTTCGATACTTTACGTAACGTCTTCATTGCATGGGCAGTGAGATCAGTAATTTCATGACGTTCCTCGATAGTGAGATCAGTCAGGTCTGCCACATGCCGGAAGGCGCACACCAGTAAGTGGCCTGGGTTGTATGGATACAAGTTCATAACAACGTATGCACTTACTCCTCGATGAACAATAAGACCTTCCTCATCGCCCAACGTTGGAATACGACAGAAAGGGCACTCCACTTCATTTCCATCTAGCGGACGGTTCTCACCACGTAAGTATTCGAGTCGATGGGGCGCCCACAAACGCTGCCACCCATCGGGCATTCCTACGCCGTCGATTTCACTCATTCTTACACCTGAGTACGCTGAGAAATCGTCGCCAAAATTTCTGCAATCGCATCCGCTATTGGAACACCGTTCTTTTGTTCACCATTGCGATATCTAAATGAGACAGCTCCTGAATTCATATCTTCTTCGCCAGCAATAATCATGTAAGGAACTTTTTGCATTTGCGCATTTCGCACCTTCTTCTGCATGCGATCATCTGATGAATCAAGTTCAGCGCGAATTCCTGCAGCCTTCATCTTCTTTATCGCACCGCTGAGATAGTCGGCGAAAGCGTCTGCTACCGGAATACCCACTACCTGCACAGGTGCAAGCCATGGAGGAAATGCGCCCGAATAGTGCTCTGTAAGAACACCGAAGAATCGCTCGATCGAACCAAAGAGAGCGCGGTGAATCATCACTGGTCTCTGTCGACTTCCATCTGCTGCTGCAAACTCGAGTTCAAAACGTTGCGGCAATTGGAAATCTACTTGGATAGTAGACATCTGCCATGTGCGCCCAATTGCATCCTTTGCTTGCACAGAAATCTTAGGACCGTAAAACGCAGCGCCACCTTCATCAAGAACAGTCTCTAAACCTTGTGCAAGTGCGGCCTTACGTAAAGCTTCTGTCGCCTCTTCCCAATCAGAATCCTCTCCTACAGATTTCTCTGGGTTTCTAGTTGAAAGTTCGAGATAGAAATCCTGTAAACCATAATCACGCAAAAGATTGAGAACGAATGTCAATAATGAATCAAGCTCAGCAGGCATCTGCTCTTTGGTGCAGTAAATATGGGCGTCATCTTGTGTGAAGCCACGAGCACGAGTGATTCCGTGCAATACGCCAGATTTCTCATAACGGTAAACAGTTCCGAATTCAAATAGTCGCAAAGGAAGTTCGCGGTATGAGCGTTGGCGTGATTGAAAGATCAAGTTGTGAAATGGGCAGTTCATTGGCTTCATGTAGTACTGCTGCCCCGCACGTCTTACAGTCCCATCAGCATGAAGCTCTTCATCCAAAATCATCGGCGGATACATGCCTTCTGAATACCAATCGAGGTGGCCAGATTTTTGGAAAAGAGCGGCTTTAGTTAAATGTGGAGAATAGACAAAATCATAGTTTTCTTCTTCATGACGCTTACGTGAATAATCTTCCATCGCTCTGCGAATAATTCCGCCCTTTGGGTGAAACACTGCAAGACCAGAACCAATTTCTTCTGGGAATGAAAACAAATCTAATTCTTGCCCAAGTCGACGGTGATCTCGCTTCTCGGCCTCAGCCAAAAGTTCTAAGTACGCGTTAAGTTCATCTTGCGATGGCCAAGCCGTTCCATAAATTCGCTGCAACATTGGATTCTTCTCTGACCCACGCCAATACGCCGCGGCGCTTCTCATCAACTTAAATGCTGGAATGTGTTTTGTTGAAGGTAGGTGCGGTCCGCGGCAAAGATCAGACCAAACTGGCTGACCATCTCTTCCCAGGTTGTCATAAATCGTTAGTTCGGTGCCGCCAACTTCAACACTAGTTTCATCGGTGCCACCACCTTTGATGCCGATAAGTTCACATTTGTATGGCTCGTGAGCAAGCTCCTTAAGGGCATCCGCTTCAGTTGTTACGCGGCGTTTAAATCTCTGACCATCTTTAACAATTTTGCGCATCGCGCTTTCAATTTTCTCAAGGTCATCAGGATTAAAAGGAATCTGCGGGTCGAAGTCATAGTAAAAACCATCAGTGATAGGTGGTCCGATGCCAAGCCGAGTCTCTGCGAAAATTTGCTGTACCGCTTGCGCCATCACGTGAGCTGTCGAATGTCGAAGAACGGATAATCCCTCAGGAGAAGAGATTGATATTCCCTCAACAACATCGCCGTCAGCGAGATCCGTCCAGAGATCTCTTAGCGCCCCATTAATTTTGCAGACAACAATCTCTTTATCTTCGGTGAATATCTGCGTGGGTCTCTGATCCGCTTCAACAGAGCGTTGGGTGCCATTTACGGTCACGTTGATCAGAGACATGGTGGTTAGCCTACCGAAACAGGTTGCGAGGACGCGTTAATTCGCGCTTGAAGATCCAGTGATGATTCACCTATTTTCACTTTCATATCCCCAATATGCGAAACCGGCTGCGCTATCCGAAGACTCGAGAGCAAGAACGCTGACTCAATATCCGGGATTTCGGAAATATGAATCGGCCTGACCTTCACTGAACATTCTTCGATAGCGATTGCCCGAACTACCCCTGGAAGAAGTCCAGCAGTTATAGGAGGAGTAATCCAATCGCCATCAATAAGGAAAAGTAAATTCGCCACTGCAGATTCTGTAATCTCATTCTTAGAATTGAAGAGAATCGAATCATCGAATCCTTCATCTCGAGCCGCTTCAAGAATAGAAAATCTAGAGCTGTAAGGAAATTGTTTGTGTTGCGAACCAATAACCGTCTCGCTGAAGAAATTAACTCGAGCAGGTTCAGTCCGTTCTTGGTACTCCTCGTGGGTTACGGAGAATACATTGTTACCAAAGCAGATGCGGAGCTTTCCTATCGCATATGGATTCTTGGAAAGTTCATCAATGATTTGCTTTCGAATCATCTCTTCGCCTGGAATCGAAATACCTAACTGTCTGGCTGAATCCGCAGCCCGGCGCATATGCCGATTCAGAGATACAAGTTTTCCATCGACTGATTTAATGGTTTCAAAAATGCCAGAAGTTCGAGGGAATCCATATTTATCTAACTCAAGCATTTCTATAACGCTCCCCCGGCTATGGAGATAAGTTTACGAGCTTTCAGTTGCGTCTCTCTCCATTCTGAAAGTGGATCACTACCCCATGTGATTCCTGCTCCAGTCCCAAAGCGAAGAACTCCATCATCAACTTTCCAAAAAGTTCGAATCCCCACTGCAATTTCGGCTTGATCTCCGTGCACCCAACCCAGTGCACCGCAATAGATTCCTCGTGGCTGCTTCTCGTTGCGCGAAATGGTTTTCAGGGCTGCACTCTTTGGCGCACCGGATACAGAACCCGCAGGTGAAATTGCCTGCAAGATCTCTCGCCATGAAATCCCGCTCTTTAATTCACCTTCAATATCTGACACTAAATGAGTAAGACCTGGATGCCTCTCGCTTCTAAAAAGATCAGTAACCTCGATAGTTCCATGTTTACAGATTTGCCCTAAATCATTTCTCATCAAATCAACAATCATTAGATTTTCGGCCTTGTCCTTCTCGCCAAATTCAGCGTCACTTTCCCGCATCGTGCCTTTAATAGGAGAGGTAAGAACTCTTCTGCTCTTAAGGCTGATAAGTCTCTCTGGTGACGCCGATGCAATTTCTAACCCTGGTATCCGCAAATACTGAGCAAAAGGAGCGGGATTCTCGCGCAGTAGTTTTGAAAACAGCCCCTCGAGCGATTGGCCTGTGTCAGCAAGTTCATTAAACAATTCATAACACGCATTTACTTGATAGACAGAACCGTCAGCGATTTCAGATCTAATGGATTCTACGTATTGCAGATAAGTGCTTTCATCGCTTGTTGATTTCCAAGGAGTTTCTAAGCTCGACCAGTCAGAAGACGCAAACTCTGATTCTGAAAGTTCTGAAAAGCGAGCAAAGGTCATCTCTCCTTCAAAGGAAACTGCTACTGCCCAAAATTGGCCGTCATCTAAAACTGCTGGGTCATGACTGATCTGCTCGAGATGAGTTGCCAATCGACCACCCATCCAGAAGTAATCCTTATGACCTGACATTTGGCCAAGGCTACGCACACTTTGGCACTTACGCCCTTGCTGCGATAGATTTGCCCCTGCACAAAATGCGGACGTAGCGCAGCTGGTAGCGCGGAACCTTGCCAAGGTTCAGGTCGCGGGTTCGAACCCCGTCGTCCGCTCGGATTAACCG
>CAESAB010000008.1_pt1 | contig 32427 bp, 31 predicted proteins | sample 7263531 | NCBI WGS metagenome assembly CAESAB01 (sample SAMEA6814095, study PRJEB35770) | freshwater metagenome | biome: Freshwater; feature: Freshwater reservoir; material: water | place: Czech Republic | collected 2017-05-23 | depth 30m m
AGTGATTGCATTTGCCACAGAAGATGCCAATGAAGGCAGATTGGCATTTAAGGAGAAGAGAAAGCCAAACTTCAAGAGGAAATAATTTGAAACTTATTTCTCCGCACTCGAATCACTGGCTTGAAATTGATGCTGAATCAGGATTATTGATTCAGATTGGGAAAACTAATTCTGGGGCGGAACCAGTAAAGAGCGTTTCAACAAAGATCCGCTTGGTCGTTGGCGGACAGGAAAGACGTGCGGCAACTGGTGGGCTTGAATACTTTGACACGCAGATTCTTTCGAAGGTTGCAATGGTTTCTGAACCAGTATCAGTTTTACACCAGAGCTGGTCTGGATTTAAAGTGCCAGTTGATATTCAAGGTGTCAAGGGATTCTTACTCTATAAATTCAATAATTCAGGCCCAGCAATTTCAATGGCTCTAGAATTACTTCAAGCGAATGTAGTTGTACGAGATACTTTCGCAGAGCTCATATTTGAATTAGAAGATGGCACCTGGAAAGTTAACTTACCGGGAAATGGTCTGCGTGCAGATGTAGAACTTGGCTCACTTACTGAAGAGGTTGGCGTCTCACCACTGGGTGGCCTACGAGGTTCGGCAGCGCTGATTCACATTTCGTCCGTTGCGCAGTCGCTGATTCTCTGGCCAGATAATCAGATAGAAATTCCCGAGCTACTTTTTTCTTCTCAAGGCAAGAACACTGCCGCACTAAGCATCAGGAGCAAATTTGGTTCTGATCTCTCTTTGGTAGACACGATAGAGATTCCATTACTCAGCTTAGATACAACTTTCCATCGCTTTGCAGAATTCTCAGATGTTTTCGCCACGTGGTTACAGAGCTGGGGGATATCTTCACCGGCAAACCCTCCAGAGTGGGTGGGCGAGGCGATGATATTTGAAGCGCAGATTGGATTTTCAGTCTTCTCAGAGGTCAATCAGTACTCGCCGTATCCCCAGGTGCGCAACCTCATTGACGATCTAGATCGCATTTCACAGTTGGGCTTCTCATGTATTCAACTGATGCCTAAGCAACCGTATCCAAGTTACAACGTTCATGACTATGCAGATATCGGTATCTCTTATGGCGATGTCGTGGAGATCAAAGAGCTAATCCAGAAGGCCCATGCAAAGGGAATCAAAGTTATTTTCGATGTCTTACTTCATGGAGTCCTTGATAAAGAAATTATAAAAATTGCTGCAGATGCGGTGCGTAGTGGCCCGTACATGGCTCGTTTGAAAGGTGCAACCTCCGACAGTTTCAGCTCGGATGTTAAAGATTGGACCAATTACGAAATTGCCTGGTCGCGACATATTCTAGATTTCGAACCCTATTGGTATGAGGGAAGTCCAGCTAAAACTGCGCTGGAGTCAGAGCACCCCGATTGGTTCTACCGTGATTCAAGCAATGAAATCATTGGGGTGTATACAAAAGCATTTGATGCTCGTAATCCCGAATGGCAAAAGTATTTCACCGACTCAATGTTTCATTTGCTCACAGAGTTAGATATTGATGGATTCCGCTTTGATGCGCCAACGTATAACGATTTTTACAACTGGGCGCCGTGGGCACGAGCTAGAGCTAGCGCTTCGGCGTTAGCGTGTACTGAGTTATTCGAGAAGATGCGACCAATTTTTAAAGGGCGAAAGAGAGATTTTCTCTTTTACACCGAACCTTCTGGGCTCTGCCTTCGAAAATCTATGGACCTTAATTACAATTATGATGAACAATGGCTAGTAACTTCACTCGGTTCACCCGATAGTCAAAAGAATTGGGGAATTCGCTCAGCAAAAGATTTAGCTCGATGGGTAAAAGATCGCGATTCGTTATTGCCCGCAGGTTCAATGACGGCGCATCACATAGATTCCCACGATACTTTTTGGTGGCCAAGTTGGGGTAAGAAATGGCGTCGCGAGCAGTTTGATATCCAAACGGTTCAATTACTGACGTTGATCTTCGCGACATTGCCTGGTCCATTTATGATGTTTATTGGCGGCGAAAAAGGCATTGAAGAGTTGCTTCCACATCTTGCAAGACTTAAGCACGAGAGAGTGTGGAACGAAGGTATCGCGAATTGGTGGTGTGACGAGAAGACACCTGCTGATCTATTTGGGTTGACTCGCACACTTGGCAAAGAATCTCTGACTGTACTTGTCAATATGGGCTCCACCGAAATTACAGTAAAGCCCGACTTCAATACTGAAAAGATTTCCACCTTATTTACTGTTGGTGAAAGTACTCAGCTTGGCAAAGATATATCGGTACCTGGACGTTCCGGGATAGTGTTTTCACATGGAGGCGAGTGATAAATGAAGGTAGTAGTGGTAACAGGAGCCCTTGGGGGAATAGGTTTAGAAACCTCGAAGCTATTTAAAGAACGTGGCTATACAGTCATTGGAACAGACTTTGCGGACTCCACAGATTCAACTTTTGAGAAATTCTTTCAGGGCAGCATCACTGACGAGACGATGTGGAAAGAGATTCAGGGTTACATTTCACAGAAGCACGGTCATCTCGATGTATTAGTAAATATTGCAGGTCGTAACTATCTCGATCAGATAGAGAATGCAAAGTTAGCCGAATGGCGAGATATGTTTGAGGTCAACGTTATTGGCATGGTTACCTCCATTAAGTACGTGTCATCGCTACTTAAGAAATCCAAGCAGGGCGCAATTGTAAATATGAGTTCAATATCTGCCCAGATTGGTTCAGATGGGTATGCCGCTTACTGCGCAACAAAAGGTGCCGTCGATTCACTGACAAAGTCGCTAGCACTAGAGCTTGCACCTGAAGTTCGCGTCAATGCTATTGCGCCAGGCTGGATAGAAACACCTTTCACTTTAGATGGTTTGCAGAAATCAAGTGATCCAGTTGCCTATCGCAAGCAGGTTGAATCCATGCATGCGCTAAACCGTGTTGGTCTTCCGGCAGAGATTGCCAAATCTATCTTCTGGATTTCAAGTGAAGAGTCTTCATTCATGACGGGTTCAGTAGTTGTAGTAGACGGTGGATACATCGTTAAGAATTAGGTCTTAACGAGAGAAAGCAGGTCAGAAAATGGGTCGATCTACAGTAAGGGTTTATCAGGAACGCTGGTTTCCTTTTGGAAATCTTCCCGCTGCCCTAAATGAGTTTGAAGCAAAGACAGGAATCGCCACTGAGCTTGTGTGGGATTTCGTCGGTGTCGGCACGCTTGAACACATGTTTGATCAGATGACCGAGTCTTTTCATTCGCCAGACCCAGCATTTGATTTGATCTGCAATGACGAAGTGATTTTGCAGCAGATGGGCGATCTGAACTTAGTAGAGGATTTAGCTCCACGAATGCGTGCGCATAATCTGAATCTAGATGATGTTACCCAAGCGACTCGTCAGGCAGCGATGCAGGGAGAAAAAGTTCTGGGATTGCCGTGCGTCAACGTAAGTGGATCACTTCTCTATCGCAGAGATCTCTTTGAAAAATATGGATTACAGATTCCGCAAACGTGGGAAGAGTTGAAGTCAGTTGCCGCTGAACTACAAAGTGCAGTGCGCGCAGATGGACAATCTGATTTTTACGGATTTGAAACTCGCGGAGCAGCAGGCGGTGGCCATTCGGTCTGGACCATCGGATCATTTCTGGGTTCATTTGGAGCACGATGGATTGATGCAGATGGAAAAGCTTGCTCCCCAGATGAACGACATTTTGCTGCGCTAAATACCTATCTAGATATTTTGAATACAGTCTCACCACCAGAACAAGGAATGATGAGTTTTCCAGAGATTCGCCGAGATTTCGCCGCCGGACGAGCAGGAATAATTATGGATGTCGGTATGGAATATGCGCATGTATTAGGCACAAATCCAGAACTAGCAGAACGCAGCGGCGTAGCACTTGTTCCTGCTGGCCCTGCAGGTCGCGCACCAAATCTCTACAGCCCTCTTTGGTCGATACCTTCAACTTCACATCTGAAAGATGAAGCATTTGAATTAGCAATGTTCTTAACATCCAAGGCGCAATTACTAGAAGATGGCCTCAAGAGCAACGCTCTGGAGACTTCTTCACTTGAAGTGCTCGGCTCTGCGCAGTTCGATAAACATTTTCGATCTGATGTCCTGGAAGTGGCGCGCATTAACGCAACAATTGCTCAAGAAGAGCGTCCGATTTCCCGCGCTGGTCTGAAGGCCTGCGAAATAGTAGGCAACACCGTAAACGCTGCAGTAGAAAAAAGAGTAAGTACCAGTGAAGCGCTCAACGGCATCTACGAAGAGTTAACGCAGCTGCTCAAGAAATAGAGTACGTGTTACGGTTTTGGCGAGTATCCAAGTATTTTGATCTCACCTTGTGGTGTCGCTCGAACGAGTGCGCCTTCACCAGAATCGAGTGAGACTCCAGCCACTGCTTGAAAGTTTACAAAGTGGCCGACGAAGATGAGCAGACCACGAGTATTTCGGTGGTCCACGATTCGCTTTTTGATGTTGCCAGTTTGTGGGAGATTAACTAAATCTGTTTCCTCAAAGAGTGAGTCAAGATTCTTATTCAGGCGCACCTTACCGATGTTCAGAAGTTGGGCAGTCTCTTTAGCTCTGCACCATCTACTCGATTCAAGTCGCAGGATCTTGACCTCTCTACGCTCTAGCCCTTGGCCAATTTCTCGTGCATCCTGACGTCCTTCATCAGAGAGATTTCGTTGTGTAGAGCAATCACCGAGGCGAAAGTTTTCAGGATCACCAACACCAGGTGCAAGTGCATGTCGCATAAGAAGTACATAGCCTTTGGGATTTGTACCTTGGATTTGATCCCAGATTGCTAACTCGCGCGCGTGCGCACTGGGGGGAGTAAAGGTGGCGCCCAGAAGGGTTGCGACCAGCAGTGCAATCTTTACTCTAATCATGAGTTAGATACCGTAATCAACTTTCCTGAGTCCGTCGTTGCAATCAAGGAACCGTTACTTAACATCTCGAGATCGCGTATGCGATCTCCCACATCTACTTGCACGCTATCTGTCACTGTAAATTTCTCACTGATTTTCATGAATACAAGAACCTCTTCGCGCAAAGTACCCAACACAAGTGCCCGGCCCCAGTTGCCCCAACCTTGCGCTGGCAATTGCACTAGTTCTGTCGGTGCAATAGATGGAACCCAATACGTAATTGGTTCAATGTAACCAACGTGAGTACCGGTCTTACTTGGTCGCACATAATCTCCAGATCCATAGGGCTGTCCGTAAGAAACAAATGGCCAGCCGTAGTCGCCACCTTCTTCAATCACATTGATTTCATCCCCACCTCGTGGTCCATGTTCTGCCGCCATCAAAGTCTTTTTATCAAACAAGTCCATGCCTTGTGGGTTGCGATGTCCCTGCGAAACTTTTACCGCCGATTTCGCACTTAACTTAAAGATTGACCCTAAATCACCACGTTTATCTCGATTATCTATCTCGCTATATCCCAAGTCACCGATAGAGACATAGACAGAGTTCTTATCAATTACCGCAAAGCGCCCGGCGGTATGTTGCACAGCAGAGATAGGGACACAGGGTTGTGAGACAAACCAATTAGCCACAAACTTAACTTTTGCTTTTTTGCGATCATAAGCTAACTCATCTACCGCTATCTCAACACAGGATCCTGATGCACCTAAGCGGGGATAAGAGATCAATAATTTTGCTGACCCAACGCCTTCAGATAAGACGGCGATGTCGTTAATTGCAAAGCGCGAATCATTCTCTCGTCGATTTGCTGGGATAAAGGTCCCTAAGCTTCGAAGCGCACTCTTTGCCTTGTTCCAGGTCAGAATCTCGCCACCACTTTTTCCACCACCAAGCAAAATGGTGTCATCTTTCATCACTGCAAGTGCCGGACCTCGAGTATTGCCACCTTGTGTAACTGCTTTTGCAATGGATGCCGAAGCGAAAGTGAGCGAGACAGAGCTATCCTTAAAGTCAGCAGCGCTACTTGCAGGTGCGCTTGTAAATACAAGTGCACATACGATGAGAATTCTTATAACCACACTAAAACTCTATTCTGATCGAAAGTACGGCTATTGCGACAAATGCACCTTTGCGCAAAACCTTTAAATTGGATAGGTATAGCGATTCACAGGACTTTCACAAACTGGAGTCGGATGAAGCGCCGTTCTTCCACTTTCGTCCCTTTTGTGAAGGATCTTTCTTGGTAGCAAAAGAGAAGAATGCAAGACCAGTTACTACCGCACCGGCACCAAGTCCGTAGGCAATCACATCGTCTGCGCGATCAGTATCAACAAAAACACCAACAAATATCACCGCAACGATTGCAACGATGACACCGATGAGCTTTGACTTCAAATCATCGAGATCATGCACTTCCAACCAAGGCGGAACTTCTAGATCATCGTCAATAAAGAGTTCATAGAGGCCATAGCCAATAACTAGAAGTACCGTTCCGAGCAGAATGCCATCGACGGCAGTCAAAATTTCCACGGTTGTTAACTTCAATTTGGTTCCATTGAGCACCACATCGATAACAACTCGAACCATGTCTATAGACCCTTGGAACATCAAGAGCAACGCACCCAAGATCGATGCGATTGCAGGAATAAGGACGGCGTAACGCGTGGCGGCCAAGATGCGATTCATGGATTAAGGATAGTAGAGAAGACCTGATTTTCAGCGGCGCCGGAAAGCTTTTCTGGCAAAGAACTGCAGTCGAACGATGAACTTTGAGGTGAAGGAGACCTTTGTGCCATCGCTGACGATTGTCTTCTCGATGAATGGCTCTGAATATTTAATCACCTTCTGGAAGTTCTCCATGCTCAGCTCATCTTTAAGAGATTCAGATTTTGTATATGAATTGAATTCACTGATCTCGGCACCACCGCAAAATGAGCAGGTGCGACTTTCCGATGGAAGCCGCTGCTGGCATTGAGGGTTCAGGCAAAGGGCCACAATCGATTCCTATCCGTGCTTAGTTTGCACTTGAAGACCGGCCAAGAATATCAATCTCTAGAAAAGCCCACCATGATTCTAAACTCAGATTCGTTGTGAATTTTAAGTGAGTTAGAATCTCGCTCAAGAGAGTATGCGAACTGGGGCACTGATGAGTCAAGTCGTTATTATCTACGATGGACAATGCGAGTTTTGCAAGAATGCATTGTCATGGGTCGAAAAGAAAGTTGCAGTTAACGCTCTTGATTTCCACACCGCTGACCTATCTATCTATAACTTGACTCAAGAGCAGTGCTCGCAAGAAGTCTTTGTCATCGATCAACAGAACACCTTAGGTGGGGCAGCAGCGGTCGCCTTCTTGCTTAAAGCACGGGGCAACAGAGTAAGCAGTGCATTCATTACTGCCTTAGGGCCAATTTCCCGATTCGGGTACCGGTGGGTGGCAAACAATCGCAACTCCGTGCCAGTAAAGATTCTCTCTCGACTACTTTCGCAATAGATCAAAGGTTTTGAACAACCCCGGCAACACACCTGGTACCTAATAATTGCCAAAGCTACTTGTGGGCAGTTATTAAGCGGGTCTAATCTGCAGGGGTGCACCTACCGCTGCGATCAGTAACCATTTCACTGACTCTGCTTGCCCTTGTATCAATTGGCCTGGGCAACACAGCCAACGCCGCAACTCCTAAACCGGGAGCCACATGCCCCAATGCAGGAAGCTCAGTAATTGAGAACGGTAAGAAATTTACATGTGTTAAATCTGGCAAGAAGCAGATATGGAGTAAGGGCGTAGCTGTTAACAAACCCGCCACCACGCAGAGTGATCCTTTTGCAATCTATGGAAAAGATGCAGCTCGCTTCAAAGCGGTCGACGAATACGGCGCAAAACTTGTCAGCACAAGAATCAAAAGTGCACCTTCCCTTAACGTCATTCTGCAATCACCCAGCGATAAAGCGGTCATTCGCATGACCGAAAATGCTCAATATGCCTTTACTCTCTATGAGCAACTGATGCCATTAGGTTTTGTTCCCAAATGGATTGTCGGTGAAGATGAAGCTTGGATAAAGGACCAGTTGAAAGAAGTTTCCCCATGTATGTCTTGGCTTTCTCCTAATCAAGGCGGAGCTAGCTGTCGCATAACAGCAGTCTGGCGCGGAATCAAAATTCGTGATGATGCGGCAATGCGCACCACCATGTTGGTGCAAGGTGGCCATGAGCTCTTCCACCTCTACCAACAAGAACTCCAAAAAGAACACTTCGCGAAAATTCCTGACTGGTTTAGAGAGGGTTCTGCAAGCGTTGGTATGGGAATAGTTCTTACACACTTTGAAGATCGAAAGTCTTTTGCCAATTACGGAGCCGCGCAAAAAGCAGAGTTAAGCGCCAGAGATAAGACACAGTGCAAGGCTGCTCTCGACAAATGGGAGAAGAATCTTGCCGCCGAAGGTTTTGGATCCAACAACGGCTGCGAATATGGCCTTGGGCTATTGATGAATGAGTATTTGGTCATGAAAGGCCACACCCTCAATGACGTGCTGGAAGTAATCAGATTAATCGGTAATGGCAGTGACTTCCCGACTGCTTTTCAGCAGATCTATAAGATATCGACTGCAGATTTCTTCACACAGCTACGTACCTACCTCAAGACACTCACTTATGGCTGGTAGTGCGCTCACTCTATTTGCTTAGTTCATGGGGCCAAAGAGAGATTTCTGCCCCATTGCTACGATTCTGCCCATGAGACGTTTGATTTTTGCGTTAATCGTTCTTCTTACAAGTTCTGCTCTACCTTCGGTAGCAAGTGAAGAAGACAGCGTTACTTCAGACTCTCTTTCATTTGGTGCTTCATTCCCACTCACTGGTGCAGCAAGTCCTGGAATAAGTTCTTACTATTCTGGAATCAGTGCCTACTTCTCATATGTAAACGACAACGGTGGAATCTACGGGAGAAAAATAAACTTTGTTAAAAAAGATGACAGCAATATCGCAGGACGAGCTGTCACAAGTAATTCTGAGTTGATTTTGAAAGAAATGGTGCTTGCACTTATTTCAACAGCACCTGGCTGTGCCTCTCAAATGGCTTTGCAATCAGGTGTTAGCCCAGGTAGGAGAGGCATACCCAATCTTTTTGTAGATTGCTTCGTCGAGAAAAACTCTGACGATTCAGAGCAGTCTCCTGCCTCAACTAATTACTACAGTAAAGTAAGTGAACTCAATCAAATAACGATTCTAAAGTCATACGCGGATAAGAATTTTCCGAATCAGAAAATTGCTCTGGTTTATCAAGATGATTCATATGGGTTGGCGATATCCAAAATTAAATCGGATCCTAAAATTCATTGCACCCAATCTTTCCCAGCCGGGTCAGCAGGCACAGCCCTAGGTACTCTCGCATATATGTGTAGTTTGAACGGTGGCCTTAAGGATGGCGACTTGGTTTTCTACTCGGGCAGCGCGAGTGGTCTTGGCTCGATGATCGCAATATTCCAAAGTAAAAACTTGAATCTAAAGTATTTTGTTAATGATGATGCATTCAATCAAAGCGTATTTGCAGCTATGCGACTCCCAAATACCATAAACCCAGAGATTTACACCGTCAGTAGTAACAGCCTTATCTCTGAAACCTCTAACCAGACTGTTGCAACTTTCCTTTCGATTGCTCAGAAATATCGTGGCAGCAGCACGCTAGATCAACGCTTCCTAAATGGAATGAATGCTGGTTACATCGTAAGTAATCTCTTAGGAGCCTTAGGTCCTGACGTCACTAGAGAGAGATTAGTGAAAGCAATGGATCTCTACGGTGCCCAATTTGATGCACTTGGATTAAGTGAGAGGTCTCAAAACACAGGAACTCGGTTTATGCCGACGGGCGGTGTAGTTGTGAAAAATACTGGATTATCCAGTGAAGCAGTTTCGGAGGTTATGTCGGTCGAAAACGGGAGAGTTTCCAGCAACTCAAGGAAGCAGATCGCAATCTCGGCTAAAGGTTTGCCGGTACTGGTTCAGAAGCTACCTAATTCAGCTCCAGCAACTAAAGCACCCACACCCACACCTGCAGCAACGCCAAGTAAAACTTCTGAGCCAACTCCTTCGCAAACTGAAGTTTCCGACCTTGATGGCGAAGAGGAACCAACCTTCGGCAAGATCTCTGTGAAAAGAGAGAAGAACAAGTACATGATTTCAATTTCAAGTAACTTGCCCAATGAGAATCTTCAAGTTCGTGCAACCAAAAGAGGACAGAGAGCTATTTCCTTCAAAGTCGCAACAGACGATGACGGGTCAGCGAAATTCAACACATCTCGTTCTTTAAGTGGATATCAGGTTGCGCTCTCGCTAGACGGGGAAATCTTGAGCTCGGTCAAGGCTCTCTAGCCGCCAATAGTCAATCGAAATAGAAGGCAGCGCCTCACATACTTGCAGCGTTTAGCGCGCGATAACCCCAACTCAGCGACGCAGCAACAGCCACCCACAGCTGATATGGCACAACCGCCAATGCAATCGGAATCGACACCGTAAACAAGATAAAGATCATCGGCAACGTCAGCACCGCAGTTGCCGTAAGTGCAATCGCTGACGCAGTGAAGTTATGCGGACGATAGAACTGATACGCCCACACCAATGCAGCAACTACTGATGCCGCAAAGAAGACCATGTATGTCACCGACACCGGTTTACTTGCACGCTGTCCTATTGCAAAGCCCGCAACTCCCAAAACAAAAAAGTTATACGGCCATATAAGTCCGAATAGATAACTTGGAGGTTGCCACGATGGTCTATTTAGATTGCCATACCAACCATCACCTGTATTGACCCAGAGCCCTGATCCGATGGCATAGACAAGAACTATTGCAATGCCGAGGAAGGAGGTCGCGTTACGAAAGGTCATAGGTAAAGTTTAGTGATTAAGAGCTAACGTCCGAAGACAGTTCCCCCGCTTACTCCAATGATTTGGCCTGTTATATATCCGGCCTCCTTCGAGGCAAGAAAACCGACGGTATCTGCAACATCTTCTAAGCTACCGGCTCGCTTCAATAGGGATCTCTCTACGCGCACTTTACGGAAATCTTCATTCATGCGCTCACCAAAAAACTCGGTATCTGGAATGAACCCGGGATTGACGAGATTTGCAGTCACATCACCTTCCGCTAAGTTCTGAGCTAACCAATAGATCCATCCGTGCATCGCTGCTTTAGCTGCACCGTACGAACCACCGTAACCACTACCAAGTTGTGCGCCAATAGAACCAATTCCAATGATTCTTCCGCCCGGACGGGAGATATTCTCACGGAGCGCTTCTACTAGAAGAACAGATGTCATCAGGTTTTGATCTATATCCGCACGCCATTCATAGTCAATCTCATTCAGATCTGTGGGAGTTTTTGCGGCGGTGCCACCAGCAGCGCAAATAATTACATCAACTTTTGCCGAGCCAATTCTGTCTCGAACGATTTGAGCACCAGAAACATTAGAAAGATCGGCGACAATGAAATTTGCGTTGGCTCCCATTGTTCCTGCAGCATCTTTAAGCTTCTGCTCTCGACGACCTACGATAAAGACTTCATCGCCTCGAGCAGCAAACCATTGAGCGCAAGCCTGTCCAATTCCGGATCCACCGCCACTAACTACAATCCTTCTTGTCACTGGAAGCGGGATCCAGTTTCGAGATTAAACCAGGAAGCATCCTTGAGATTAAACTCAACGAAACAATGATCTCCAGAATTCAGCGTTGAATCACCGGGAATGCGCATGTAGTGAAGATTACTGGACGCCTTAGTAATTCTTGAATCTTCCGCCTGTTTTGCAAAATTAAATGCAACTAAGGTTTCCGCGCCCAATCGTTCAACCACCCTCACTACGACAGGGATGCCTTCACCAGATTCAGATTGCTTTAGCTTTTCCGGACGTACACCAAAGATCACTCGCTTAGAATCGAAGTTTGGTATTGAGTGACCAGTAAGGTCTAAGCGATCCCCGCTAGGTAAATGAATTATTTGGCCATCGACTTGTACTTCGAAAAGATTCATGGGAGGCGAACCTATAAATTTTGCAACAAAGACATTGGCTGGCTTGTCATAAATTTCCTTAGGCGTGCCATGCTGCTGAATTACTCCACCATCGAGCAAGATAATTTGAGTTCCCATTGTCATTGCTTCTACCTGGTCGTGAGTAACATAAACAAAGGTCTTGTGAACCTTTTGATACAGATTGGTAATCTCTACGCGCATTTGTGCTCGTAACTTCGCATCAAGATTAGAGAGTGGTTCATCCAATAGGTATATGGATGGGTCTCTGACTAGCGCACGCGCCAGCGCTACACGCTGACGTTGTCCACCAGAAAGGGTCTTAGGGCGACGATTTAGATAGGAAGTTAGCTCCATAGTTTCAGCAATTTCAGAAATCTTCTTTTGTATTTCAGGATTGCGAAGATCGGCACGCCTCTTGAAGTGTCCGACAACAGGTATGTGCTGCCACCACCTGAAGTTATCCATAAGTAGTGGGAAAGCGATGTTTGCCCTTACCGTTAAGTGTGGATATAGCGCATAAGATTGAAAGACAAAAGCAACGCTTCGCTTCTTTGGTTCAAGATCATTTACAACTAGATCATCGAATTGAATCTGCCCCTCGGTGATGTCAATAAGTCCTGCAATCATTCGTAGCATTGTTGACTTTCCACAACCTGATGGTCCAAGCAGAACAAGAAATTGCTGATCAGGGATTTCTGCCGAGAAATTCTTTATAACCAGAGTTTCTCCAAATGACTTGGATACATCTTTGAATATTAATTTTGGCATTTTTAACCCTTCACCGATCCTGATGTTAGTCCACTAATGATTTGACGCTGCATAATCAGAAAGAAAAGTATTGCGGGTATTGTGAATACCAATGCCGCAGAAAAGACCGTGGCCAGAGGTGTCACAAATTCACCGAGGAAGGAAGCTAGTCCAACTGTGGCAAGCCATTTTTCAGATGAAGTGATAAATGTGGATGCGAAAAGAAAATCATTCCATCCATCAAAGAATAGGATCACTGAAGCAGCGGCAATAGATGGCGCCGTTAATGGCATCATTATTTGAGTAAGTACTGCAAGACGTGGCGTTCCATCTACTCTTGCCGCCTCTTCTATTTCATAGGGAATTCCATCCATTGCGGACTTAATAATCCACACTGCAACGGGCATAACGAAAGCAGTATTTGCCAGGACTAGACCTGTGAATCCGTTAAGTAGTCCTAGGCTCATAAACAGTGCGTACATGGGAACAATAAGAAGCGCCTCAGGAAGCATTTGTGTCGCAAAGAGAGAAAAACCTAAGAGGCCTTTTCCAAAGAAGCGAAATCGGGAGAGCCCGTAAGCTGCCAGAACAGCCATTGCAAGGCTCGAGATCGTGGTACCAAGAGCGACAACCGCACTATTTCGCAGCCAGCGCCAGATAGGAACCTCTGTAAAGAAGACATTAAATATCTGAAGAGAATCTTTTACTCGAGGGATGAGGTTTTGTCCTCCGAAAAGTCCTCCTACTGAAGTGAGGGAGGTGTTGTACATCCAGTAGACAGGGAATATTGCAAAAGATGCTAGAACAAAAACGAATATCCAGCGGAGAATCTTTGTAAGCGAAACTTTTTTCATAATGAGTCCCGCTTTGCGTTCTTTCTATCAACAGCAAAATAGACAATGGTGACCGAAAGGGAGAGAAGTAGACCCAAGATTCCGAGTGCTGCAGCACGTCCCAATTCGGAAGATTCAAATGCTTGTTTATACACATTAATTACAATTGTGTTTGTCGCTCCACTGGGGCCACCACCGGTTAAGAGATAAATAATCTCGAACCTACGGATTGACCAAATCGTCATGAGCAGTGATGCAACCCGAATAGTTGGCATTAAGTGGGGGATTACCACAGTCTTAAATGCACTAAATCGATCGGCACCATCTACCTTAGATGCCTCGCGTAGTTCTTCAGGGACGCTTTGCAGAGCAGCGAGAACAACCAACATAATAAATGGAAATACTTTCCAGATACTTGCAAAAGCTACCGAGAACATACCTAAGGAAGGATCTATCAACCAGCCCTTTTGTCCCATTCCCAGGGCTCGTACTGCTTGATTGGCGACACCGCTATCGTAGTTATAAATCCAATTATAAATTAAGACTACGGATACGCCCGGGACTGCCCAGGGAACAGTCAGCATCGAACGAAAGATTGCTCGACCTGGAAGCTTTTCATTTATTGCGATTGCAGAGATAACTCCAAGAGATACCGCGCCCACGACTACTACGAATGTATAGACGATAGTTGTCCAGAGTGAAGAGTAAAAGGATTGATCTGTCAGATACCTTCGGTAATTTTCAAACCCTACAAACTTGCCTTCAGTTGGGGCAAGAAGCAGGCTATCTGTAAAGCTGAACCAGAAACCGCGTAATAGCGGTATTGAGGTGAAAAGAATTAAGTAAATAGTTGCAGCACCGACAAAAAAGTACGGCATAAGACGACTCTCGCCAACGTGTTCCGAGTATCTACGAGTCTTCTTCTTAGCCTGTTTGCTCAAAATTTTGTCCGTTTCTTAAAATGATAACTCATTTGGATGTAACGACAATCTCACCTTAAGAGAGTTGACCCTGCAAGCCCCCGTGAGAGCTTGCAAGGTCAACTTTCTCAGATCTTAAGCGCGTTCTAGCTCAGATTATCTTGAGCCTTTTTAAGCGCTTCAGCAGGTGTCATTTTTCCAAGAAGCACTTGCTCAATTTGAGTGAGTACTTCCTTTCGGATTTCAGAAGTCGATGACTCGAAGCCATCAGGCACTGAACTCCTAGTTGATTTACCGTTTTCTTTGTAGGCAGCTGCCCATGGGTTTTCAAGAAGGAAAGCCGCAGGAACGATTGTTTCGGTAGCAACTGTTGAGGTATTACCGATCATTTCTGAAATTGCCTGCTGTGTGTCCTTGATGAGGAACCAGTTCAAGAAGTCCTTAGCCAGTGCCTTGTTCTTAGAGTTGGCATTAATTCCGAAAAGGATTCCAACCTGGCTGGTTGACTTTCCAGGGAATGGCAACTTAGAAGCGCCGACTGACTTTGAAGGAACCTTCTCGCCAATCATTGCTGGTAGGGCTCCGGTTGCGTCAATCATCATTCCAACGAGTCCTTGCCCGAACTTGGAACGGAAGGTAGAAGCATCATCACCAACAGAGAACCCACCTGAATCATAAACTGCCTTGTAGGCGGTGACTGCAGCGATATTTTGAGGGCTGTCGATGGTGAGTTTCTCTCCATCTGACCAACCACCATTAAATCCGACTACCCAGTTGTTGAAGTCAATCCACCATGGAGTTTCTTCAGCTAGACGACTGCGAACCGCGAAACCGGTAACACCTGTCTTCTCCTTAATAGTCTTTGCTGCCGCAACCAACTCTGCTGCAGTGGTAGGTGGCTTTACGCCAGCCTTTTCTAGAATGTCTTTATTCCAGAAGAATGCGTAAGGGGCAACTTGCCAAGTGATTGCTAATTGCTTTCCACGCCATATGCCGCCCTTGTTTGACTCATTCATTGTCTTCTTGGTTGCTTCTGAGAAGACATTATCTAGAGGCTCCAAGAGATTTGATCGAGCAAGTTCTGGGTAAAAAGTATCTGGAATTGTAAAGAGATCAGGTCCGCCTTTTGCTGACAACTGAATCTTCATTTTTGTTTCGTATACAGCGCGTACAATTCCCACTGTTTCAATTTTTGCATTTGGGTTGTACTTTTCATAAGACTTAATCACTGCTTGCATTTCGGCACCGTACTTAGGTGCTAGGAAGTCCCAGTGAGCGATATTTAGAGTTCCACTAGGTTTAACGGCAGCAGCAGCAGGTTTTGCAGCAGCAGCATTCTTGGCCTTCTTCCAGACCAGCTTATTTCCTACTTTTGTGCATACAAATGCAACATCACCTGCTTGGCCTTTTGCACCAGCTTTACTACACGCAGCATTGAGTTTTGGATCAGCTGCACTTCCCTGAGGTGCAACTACCACCAGAGACGTCAGTACTAAGGATGTAAGTACCAGGCTCTTAACTAATAAATTCTTCAAGATATTCATCTCCCCTTCTAGTTGAGCGATGGCGTTGTTTCCATCGAGTGGTAGGTTCATAGACATGAACCACAGCTCCTAACCATAGAAACACATGATTATTGCTAAAGCAATGAAAAATGAGAAGAGTTAAATTGCAAGAAATGTACAGGCGTAAACAAAGCAGAAGATCTTGAATCAGTTCACATACATGAATACTCATTAATAGCTACTTTTGTTGGTAGATTCAGAATCATGAAACGCATACTCTCAACGATTCTCATCTCATGCTTAGCTTTAGGAATTAGTCCTTACGCAGCCAGCGCTGCAATTAAGCCAGGCTCTGCATGTAAAAAAGAGGGTCAAGTTAGCACCGTGTCAGGTAAGAAATACACGTGTATCAACAAGAGTAAGAAATTGGTCTGGGATAAGGGCGTGAAATCTAATTCCTCAGACGAAGGAATTTCCGTAGACAAGAATCTGTTCAGCGTTGATGTAACTGTCCCTGCATCTTTCTATGAGGGTACAAAGATAACTCAGGAAGAATTGAGCGCCGATGCAGCAAAGAAGGGGTATGGAAAGGCAAAGCTAAACGCTGATGGCTCCGTCTCTTTCCGAATGTCGAAATCACAACATAAGGCAGCTTTGGCTGACATGAAAAAGTCTGTTGACGATTACATTCAGGAGACAGTAAATGATTCTCCAAAAATTTTCCGCGAAATCACCTACAACAAGAAAATTTCAGAGTTCAGCGTTTCAGTGAATAAGGCAAACTTTGAAGAAGATCTGGCTGCCGGCATGATTGGTTTCGGAATCGGCATTCTTTCAATGTTCTACCAAATGTTTGATGGTGCTGGAGAAAATCCCAAGACTGTCATCAAGATTATCGACCAGAGCACGGGTAAAGTTTTTGATACCCAGACTTGGCCAGAAAAAGAATAGTGATCGTTGGTTCGCAGGTTTCAAAACTTGCTATTGCTTCATTGGTTGTCCTTCTTTGCTCGGGTTGCTCAGCAGTGGGTGACGGGAAAACAACGATAAAACCGTCACCATTGAGCAGTTTTTCAGAAGATGCAGACGCAGAAATGGGGAGCAGAAATAACCCAATTGCACTTGGTAAATCGGTTGTTGTAAATGGCTGGAAAGTTCAAGTGGAATCAGTAAATAAAGATGCTCTTAAAGTTGTAAGAGCATCAGATCCATATTCGGAGTCTCCCGCTTCAAATGAGCGCTACGTGCTCTTAAAGATTAGAGCCACTTATATCGGTGAAGAAAGTGGCGAGCCTAGCTCTGACCTAAGATTCAAAATAGTAGGTTCAAAAGGAAATACATTCTCAAAATCTTGCGGGTATTCCTCAGATACTTTTGATAACAACGGAGAGACTTTTCCAGACGCTACGGTCGAAGGAAGCCTTTGCTTCACAGTCGATGCAAATCAGATTTCAGGCGCGACGGTCTCAGTTCAGGGAGACTATTCCACGGAAAATCGGAAGTTCCTCGCAATTGATTGAAGCTAGAAAGTAAGCGCCCCGACGAGCTAAAAAATGGATTGTCAGACCCCACCCGTAACATCCCTTGGATGCTGAACCTTTACCCGAGTAGTTCTCAACTTGATACCCACATCTGGCGACTTGATATTGATCGAAAAAGAAACTTTATATACCAAGCCTGCTCATGCGGCTGGAAGAAAAGAGTCCGAGATTTCTACGGGGCTGCCTGCATGTACGACACTACTTATGAATGGATGAATCATTTTGACTTCAAATCCGGTGATTAAGAGTAAGCCCAGGTGCAGAAGGCTGAGACTTGAGCTGAAGTGATATCAGATGACGGGCTAATCTCTATTCTCGCTAAAAAGATCTATTGAGTTAGAAAGAGTCTTAAAAAGAGCAGTCATCGACGTTGCTCCTGGGTCTACATGGCCGATACTTCTTTCACCCTGATAACTGCCCCGACCTTTTCTAGCTTCCATTTGCGCCGTTTTTGCACATCCAAGTTCGGCGGCATGGTGCGCCTTAGCAAATGCTGCTTGCAGATCGTCTGAGTTTTTGACACTAGCAATAAGAGAAATTACCGCTGGATTTAGAGCATCAACTAATGTTTTATCACCTGGTTTTGCTCGACCCAGTTCCATAATCCCCTCGAGGGCAGATTCAAATGCCTGTGACATGGTGTTCAAACTTGCAGTAGCTCTACTTGCTGCAATATCACTGAGCCGAAGAAACAATGTTCCGTAGATGGCTCCACTTGCACCGCCAACTGAATTTATGATTGTCATCCCCACAGATTCAAAAAACTCGCCTAATGATTTAGATTGAGGCCCTTTGAAGGATTCTAGGAGTGCTTGAGCTCCGTTGGAGAGATTTGAACCGTGTTCACCATCACCGACTGCAGCGTCTAATTCGTTGAGGTAGTCTTCTATCTCTATCACAGCTTTGCAGAACTCAGTCAACCAATTTTGTGCCATCGGTATTGTTACATCTGTAGTCATACTCATTTACCCCATCTCAATGCTGGCGTGTCGACAGGTGAATCATAAAGTTCGAGCAATTCCTCATCCGCAACTAAGAACGTTGCAATCACTCCAAAGGAATCTAATGAAGTGATAAAATTACCAACAAGTGAGCGCACAACCTTTGTTTCAATACTTTCAAGCTTCTCTTGAATGAGTCCCGACAGGGTATAAAGTTCGATAGGTGGTGTTGAACCTAAGCCACTAAGTAGAAGAATAATCTTCTTGCCGATAGCTAGTTCAAGCTCCAACGCTGGTTGCTCGATTAAAATCTCGGCAATTTTGTCAGCAGAAACCATTTTTGACCTTGAGTGTCCACGATCACCTCCGATACCAACCCCGATATCAAATTCATCTTCTGGCATCTCAAAATTTGGATGACCGAGTTTAGGAGTTGTGCATGAGTTGAAGGCAACCCCGAAAGAGCGTGAGTTTGCAACTACTTTTTTAGCTATTGAGGTTACTTGAGCTAAGTCATCTCCACGTTCTGCTGCAGCCCCAGCTATTTTTTCAACAAGAATTGTTCCACCGAGCCCACGACGCCGATCAAACTGAGAAATTGGGAATGAACAATCATCATTTACAAGGACCTTGGATATTTCAATACCTTTGCGTTTCATGATTTCGGCAGATAGACCAAAATTCATGACTTCCCCACCAAAGTTCTTGATTATATAGAGGACGCCCTTTCCACTATCTGCTCTTTCCGTGGCAGCCATGATTTGTGCTGGAACAGGGGATGTGAAGATTTCTCCCGGGCACGCTGCGTCGAGACCGCCGAACCCGACATATCCACTATGCATCGGCTCGCAGCCTGAACCCCCACCGGATATCAGTCCAACTTTCGGTTGAGTCGGAAGCATTTTTCTCTGGACAATTCGCGCTTCGGAATTGAACTCAATCACCTCAGGGTGAGCGGCCGCTAGGCCACGTAGATACCCAGTAACCACGGATTCAGGTGAATTCATTATTTTCTTCATCAACTTTCCTCCATAACGCCACGGCCAAAATTTCTCTGCAAACCCCCTTGACAGGGCGGGATCTTCCCGTAGATTAGTGGTCTGAAGACCAGATGACAATAACTTCTGACCTGTTAAGACTGGAGGAGAAACCATGCAGGACAATGCTTTTGCTGAAGTTTCCTCCCTAAAAGCGGGCTCTCAGATACTAAAAATGTCGCATATTTCAAAGAGATATCAGGGTGTTCAAGCTCTGGATAAAGTCGAATTGGATGTGCGAAGCGGCGAAATTCATGCGCTCCTGGGGGGCAACGGCGCTGGAAAGTCGACCCTGCTCAAGATTCTTTCTGGGCTCACTAACCCGGATGAGGGAACCATTTTTTTTCATGGTCAGCGAGTCGCAATTGAATCACCACGAAGTGCTCAAGAACTGGGTATTTCTATGATCCATCAAGAGCTCTCGATCATCCCCGACTTGAGTGTTCTTGAGAATATCTTCCTGGGCCAAGAGAGATTGATAACCCAACGTAAAAGCTGGAGTCCGTGGGTTAACCGCCGCGAGATGGCCGAAAAGGTCCGCAGCGTTGCCACCGAGTTTGGAATCACCGAAGAGGAGCTTTGGCGCCCTGCGGGCGAGTTCGGTGCATTGAAAAAGAGATCTATTGAGATTGTAAAAGCTCTCGTAGTCCGACCTAAAATCCTTATTCTTGACGAGCCAACGTCTGGTCTAGAAGAGCACGAAAAAGAATTACTTTTCGGACACATGCGAAGCCTTCAGCGCCTTGGCGTAGCACTCATTTGGGTTACACATCATTTAGATGAAGTATTTGGTCTTGCTGACACAGCAACAATCATGCGTGATGGCAAAAGCGTCGCTCAGACTTCAATTGAGGGCATAAATCTTAATGACTTGATTTCGCTCATGTTTGGATCACAAGCAGCTGCTCTCATTGAGCAACCAAAAATTGACAGAACCGCAGGAAAGGCTGGAAGTAAGGAAAGGTTCAAGACTCTCGAAGTAGTGGGTTTCAAGCGAGAGGGAGTTCTAAAGGATATTTCTTTTGACCTCTGGGATGGTGAAATTCTTGGCATTGCTGGATTAGCAGGCGCTGGGCGCACAGAGCTAATGAGAGCACTTATGGGAATAGACAAGCTTGATAGCGGATCAATAAATGTTTTTGGAAAAATTGGAAAAATTGGCCACCCAGAAAAAGCCTATGAACTCGGAATCGCCATGGTTCCAGAAGATCGAAAAGTTCTTGGCATACTCTCAGAATTCTCCATCGAGAAGAGCATCTCAATATCTAAGTTGGTAAATGTATTGAAGAAGGGCTTTTTGAGCGCCAAGAAAGAGAAAGACTTGGCGTCAGAGTTTATCTCTAAGTTTTCAATCAAGACACCGAATTCTCGTGAGAAGATTCGTAATCTAAGTGGTGGAAACCAGCAAAAAGTAATCATTTCTCGATGTCTAAATACAAATCCAAGAATTTTGATTTTTGATGAACCCACACAGGGAATTGATATCGCCTCAAAAGTTGAAGTGCACAAGCTCATTCGTGAATTAGCAGCTGCCGGGAAATCAGTCATCGTAATTGCCTCTGAATTAAATGAATTAATTCGACTGAGTGATCGCATCATTATTCTCCGCGAAGGTTCAATTGTAGGCGAATTGGAATCTGTGCCTGAGAGAATTCAAATTAATGGGTACGAAGTAGTGGAACAAGACATCCTATATAAGAGTTCAAGAGTTAAAGTATGAGAAATCAATCGAAGCTCTCTAAGATAATTTCAATAGAAGGCGTCGTAATTCTCGCTGCCTTTGTTTTGATGGTCATTTTCTTCTCACTGAATGCTGATTCATTCCTAATTCCTGATTCGATTAGGTACTACATTAATGAAGCTGTGCCTATTTTTATCATTATTGTTGGATTAACATTTGTCATTATTGCCGGTGGGATTGATTTATCAATTGGATCTGTGCTCGGATTAAGTGCTGGTACATCATTAATGGTTTCTATGTGGGGATGGCCATTCTGGGTGGCTGTAATTGTTGGCGTGTTCACCGGACTTGCTTTTGGTCTCTTCAACGCTGTGATTATCACAATTTTCAAGGTCAATGACTTTATAGTTACCTTGGGAACGCTCTACATAGCAGCAGGGGCGCTAACTGTAATCACAGATAAGATTCAGCTGATTGGAACCAAAGACACTAACTTCCAACGTATTTCTGATATGAGTTTCTTGGGTCTCACAAGCTCTATCTGGTTTGCACTGGTAATTGTTGTGATATTCGAGTTGATTCTGCTCAAGTCACCTTTCGGTCGCAGAGTTTTTGCTACCGGTATCGGAGAAGTCCCTGCGCTCATTTCTGGAATCAACACCCAGCGGACTAAATTCGGAGCTTATTTGATATCTGGTGGCTTAGCTGGCTTCGGCGGGGTCCTTTTAGCATCCCACTTAAATTCCGTGCAATCGGGCTTGGCCGGAGGTTATGAACTCACAGCGATAGCAGGTGCAGTTCTTGGTGGCGTTTCGCTTGCGGGCGGAAGAGGCAGTGTATGGCGAGCAATTGTAGGAGCTCTATTCCTGACAACACTAAATCAAGGTCTTCTGCTCATGGGAGTGAATCCACTGATTTTCCAAATTGTCACAGGCCTTTGCATCCTGGTCGGAGTTGTCGTAGATCGTGGAGTTTACAAATTTGCGCTTACTTTTTCGACTCAAACAAGAGAAGTAAATTCTCAGATTCTTGATCGTAAGAAGGTTTCATTATGAAACTCAATATCGCAGCAAGCAACTCATCAAAGTCCCTGCGGAATCGTATTTTACAAGATCCTTCATTTGGAATTGTTGCACTTCTTGCCGTGGCAATCCTTGCAATGACAGTTCTGGAACCAAGCTTTGCAACAGGTGGAAATGTTACAAATATCATCAACGCCATGATGACTGTGAGCTTCTTGGCTATCGGAATGACAGTTGTACTGATTGCAGGTGGTCTTGATCTTTCAGTAGGTTCGACAATGGCAGTAACTGCAGGTGTTGCCGGAAATTTCTTATCTTATGGAATGCCTATGGGTGTCGCCTTTTTGTGGGCGCTAGCTATCGGGATGGGAATTGGATTAATCAATGGGTTGATCATCACAAAGTTGGGGATCCCTGATTTCATAGCAACTTTGGCCACGCTAGGAATTGGACAGGGGGTAATTTTACTTTGGACCCAGGGTGTTCCAATTCTGGGATATATGAACGATGCCTATTACTACATCGGAGGACTGAAGAAGATTGCTGGTCCGATATCTATTCCAATGATTGTTGTAGTGGTGATTTCTGTAGGGATGGCGATAATTCTGAAGCGGACTAAATTTGGACTTGAATTATACGCAGTTGGTAGCTCACCGATCTCAGCTCGAAATGCTGGAGTCAACGTAGATGCAATCAAGATTTCTGCCTATGCCATCAGCGGATTACTCGCTGCGATTGCAGGAATACATATTGCTGGTCGTACGACAACAGTTCCTCCACTAATTGGCAAAGGTTATGAGATAAGTGCGATTGCTGCTGCTGTTATTGGCGGAGCTTCACTTCTAGGCGGCAAAGGAAGGGTGATTGGTGCACTACTTGGTGCGCTGACTCTGACTTTAACTCGGAACATTATTAATTTGATTGGAATTGAATCGAGTTGGCAAGCAATTGTGACTGGTTCAGTTCTGATTGGGGCTGTACTCGCTAATCGAGCGTCAAGTGAGTTTGGGCGCAAAACATTCAGGCGAGGGAAGAGCTGAAGAGCAAAACATAGGTTTTGTTTAGTTATTTGCTAAACAAAAATCAGAGTAATCAACTGGGGTTAATCTGAGATTAAGTAGTTGGGGAGTATGGAATGGAAGAAAAAGTGGGAATAGGGAGAGATACAGATTTCTCTCGTCGCTCAATACTACGTACCTCGGCACTAGCCGGCGCTGGAATTGGAGCAGCACAACTACTGGGTGCTTCTCCAGCAGTGGCATTAGGTGGAACAGCTAATGCAAAGCTAGATAAGGCAATCAAAGATATGGTTAAAGGACGCACAATAAAGGTTGGCTTCACACCTCCTGTATTGTCTGAAAACTTTACACAGATTGAAAGTGCGGCTTGGCGCAAGATGGCTGAGTTTGAGAAGCGCTTTGGAGTCAAATGGGTTTGGGAACGCCAAGCACCAGTTGGTGACTTCAACGCCGTTCAGGGAACTTTAGGAATTGTTCAGTCATGGATCAGTCGTCGATTTGATGCTATTGCAGTATGTACTGGTGCCAACTTCGCGACGGTACAAGATCTGTACAAGACCGCAAATTCAAAGGGACTTAAGGTTTTCCAGTTTAACCAACCTGCAGAGCTGTACCCAGAATCTGACCTTGAGACAGTTTCGAATATCGGCTACGACAATCGTTGGCAGTCCGGTTACCTCGCTGGCACATACTTGGCAAAAGCCTTGGGCGGGAAAGGAAAAATCCTACAAATTTGGGGACCATCTGGTTCAGATTGGACTCGCGGCCGTAGGATTGGATTCGACAAAGCCCTTAAGGAGAACCCTGGTATTAAAGTTGTAGGGGAAGCCGATGGAGGATACGTTCGTGACAAGGGATTTACTGCAGCACAGGACCTCTTGACAAAGTATCCTGATGTGAACGCAATCTACGGCGAAAATGAGGAAATGGCACTCGGTGCGTCTCAAGCAATCGATGCAGCTGGCCTCAAGCACTGGAATGGAAAGACCGGTATTTTGACAATTGGCGCTGACGGTCTCATTTCTGGATTTAAAAAAATCGCGGAAGGCAAGCTAACTGCCACAGTTGATATTGGCGGAATCGACCAGGGTCAAAATCTGATTGAAACCATTTTTGCAACTGTTGCACTCGGTCAGACTGTAACTCAAATTGTTAACAACCCAACACAGGTTGTGGATAAGTCAAATTACAAATGGCACCAGGCTTATGCGCAGTGGGCACTTGACACACCACGTAAGTATGGCAAGTAACAGAACTTAACCTAAAAAATCGAATCCAAGGAGGCAAAAATGGCGACAGAAAACAAGGGGGTCATCCCCGTAAAGCAATTGAAACTTTCTGATGCCGTCGCCGCACAACTTGAAAGCTTGATTCGATCAGGCCACTTTGGTGCCGAGGGTAAATTTCCTTCCGAACGCGATTTAGCAGAACAGTTCGGTGTCGGTCGCAGCAGTATGCGAGAAGCGATCAGTAAATTGGAAACCCTCGGCATCATTGTGCGCTCACATGGGGTCGGGACTTTTGTTCTAGATTCCAGTGAGCAATCTCAGATAAGTATGTCATTGCTGTCTGCAGGAGAAGTTACCGCTCTTGAACTATTCAATGTTCGTTACGCAGTTGAACCTGATGGTGCCGCCATGGCCGCAAATCGTCGCACAGCTAAAGATATCCAGGAGCTGAAAGCAATCCTGAAGGAAGCAGCAGCGCCTGATATCTCTGCAAAGGATTTTGTGAAATTAGACTCTGAATTTCATAGTTTGATTGCCGAAGCAACTAGGAATCGTCTATTCATTCAGATCTATAAGCAGGTCGCCCCCCATCACGTGATTTATTCAGAAAAAGTGATTTTAATTCAAAATCGCATGGCCCTTGCTCATCAAGGTCACCTTCGAATCCTGGAAGCCATCATCGCTCAAGATGAAAAACTTGCCAAGAAGGAAGCTTATGCCCACTTGAAATGGGCTGAAAAAGACCTAGTTAAAGAAATAAACAAGTTAGAAGAAAAGAAGTCAAAAAATAAGAAAAGCAAGTAATCATCTATCACTCAATAAGGAGAAAAAATGTCATCACTAGATTTCACATATAAGAACATCGACAAGTACATCAACCGTTCGAACATGATCGTTGACAAAATCGATCCAAAAAAGTCTCTTCTGCTCGTTCTTGATATGCAGCACGCCTGCGTAACACGAGGAGGAGCTATGTACATCCCAAGCATTGGCGGCGCTCCAGAGGGTGCAGATGTTGTTCAGCCAGTACTTAATGTCTTAAATGCTTGCCGCAAAGTTGGGATTCCAGTGGTCTGGTCAATGTGGGGCTTACGTGAAGATGGCAAGGATGCAGGCTATGCAGATAAGAAGTGGGGCGTTGATTTGATGAACTTCCCAGGATCCTGGGGTCACGGTGGAGATGAATTAGATTCAAACCTTGTTCCGCTTCCAGGTGAGCCAATCATGAAGAAGCACCGCTTCTCATCATTCTACGGAACAGCGCTCAACGAATACATGAAGCGTGCAGGTGCTGACACACTGATTATCGCAGGTGTATCTACCGCAAATTGCATGCTCACAACTGCAATTGATGGAGCTAACCAAGATATCAAGGTAATTTGCTTGGCAGATACCACAAGTGCGATTCCAGCATCACTTGAGAACCAGCCTGATGGTTATGGACAGCATTGGGAAGCACTTCGAAACATTCAGGCAAATCACGGTGATGTTCGGCTAAGCACCGAGATTCTTCCACAGCTCGTCTAATAAGTAGCCAATTCACAACTCACTCAATAACAGTCGAAAGGAACGAAACATGAGCATTCAAGGCAAGAGAATTGCGTTGATGATCGAAGACGAATACCAAATCCTAGAAGGTTGGTACCCGTATCTTCGGTTGACCGAAGCAGGAGCAAAGGTGACTGTCATTGGTAGCGGTACCAAAACTTCATACCTAAGCAAAGAGGAATATCCCATGGATGCAGATGCTTCTGCTTCGGATGTTTCGCCTAATGACTTTGACGGGGTAATTGTTCCTGGTGGATTTGCGCCAGACAACATGCGCCTTCATAAGCCAATGATCAATTTGGTCAAGGGAATTTATGATCAAGGCAAGATGACCGCCGCCATATGCCATGGTGGATGGATTCTGGCTTCCGCCGGTGCGGTGAAAGGTCGAAAAGTAACCGGTTATGCACCGATTGAAGACGACGTTGTTAATGCTGGTGGAATTTGGGTATCTGATCAAGCGGCTGTCGTAGATGGAAATGTAATTACATCTAGAACACCACCAGACCTGCCAGCTTTCACAAAAGCAATTATCGGGTACTTCGAGAAGTAAGTCGGAAAGGATTTCAGAATGACACCGAAAATCAAACCAGCACCGGTAGATGTTGTAATCGTTGGCTTAGGTGCAAATGGTGGAACAGCTGCAAAAGTATTGAGTGAAGCAGGTTTGAAGGTTGTCGGTCTTGAGCGCGGTCCATGGCTCAAGAACGATAAGCATTATTCAGGCGATGAATTGAAGTTTGTTAACAGAAACTACATGTGGCCTGATTCAAAGCTGACTCCTCGTACTGTCCGTCGCAGCGAGACCGAAGTTGCAGAGCCTTATCCGTTTTCAATGACCCCTCAGCTCGTTGGAGGCGGAACAAATCACTGGGCGGGTTGGGTACCGCGGCCGCGTGAATCTGACTTCATGCTTCGGTCTTTACATGGCGATATTGATGGAGCGAGTTTGGTGGATTGGCCATTTCGTTACGATCATCTAGAGCCATATTTAACAAAGGTTGAGTGGGAGTTCGGTGTATCAGGTATTGCTGGTGCAGATAAGACCGAACCTTTCAGAAGCAAGCCTTATCCAAGCATGCCTTTGCCTCCTACTCGATGGGGCAAGAAATTTTACGATGCGTGTAACAAGATGGGAATTAATGCTTTCCCAATCCCACATGCAAGCGTGACTAATGGCCACAAGGGTCGCAATCCGTTTAACCGCACTAGTTTTTGGAATCAATATGGAGATCCAAGTGGTGCTCGTTCAAACACTGCAACGACCTTTATTCCAGAGGCAATTGCGACAGGTAATTTCGAACTTAGATCAGAAGCTTTCGTCCGCGAAGTCGTAGTTGGCAAAGATGGTAAGGCTACTGGCGTTATCTACGTTGATGAGGATGGTGCTGAGATTCAGCAAGATGCAAAGGTTGTAATTCTCACTTTGGGAGCTATTGAATCTGCGCGCCTTATGTTGATGTCTAAGTCTTCAAAATTTCCAGAAGGTATTGCTAACTCATCCGGTCTCGTTGGAAAGAATGCAACATTCCACGAGTACCTGTTCGCAATCGGATTTTTCGATAAAGATATCGATGATCCTGTATATGGATGGGCCGGAAATTATATTAGTGGCGGAACAATGGACTTCTACGAGACCGACGAGAGCCGTGGATATATTGGTGGAAGCATCACTGCAGCTTCGCAGACATGTCACCCAATTAACATGGTCTTCCCTGGTCGTCCGCTTTGGGGTCAAGCCCTCAAGGATTCTGACAGAACTTTCTTTAGCCATGCGATGAAGATTGGTCTCATTCTTCACGACTTACCACAAGAGTCTAATCGTGTTGACCTCGATCCTAATGTTAAGGATTACATGGGTCTTCCAGTAGCTCGTATTACTCACAAGGCGCATGCAAATGACGTCGCAATGGGTAAGTGGCAAGTTGATAAGAACGTTGAAATTCTTGAGATGGCAGGAGCTCGAAAGACAATCCCTGTTTATCTTGATCAAATGACGGGAAATACTTGTCACCAACACGGTACTGCGCGCATGGGATTTGATCCTGCGAAGTCAGTACTTAATGAATGGTGCCAGTCCCATGATGTCGAGAATCTCTTTGTTCTAGACGGATCAGGATTCCCAACTGCAACAGGCGTGAATCCAACTCTAACAATGATGGCTAATGCTTGGAGATGCTCAGATTACATTGCTGACTATTACCTCAAGGGACGCGAAATGCGTCTAGAGCAACCGAAGTAAGAATCCAAAGAAAGGAAAAATAATGAGTTCAAAAGCAGACTGGAAGACGATTCTCGAACCTGTCAATCCAGATTCAAATGAGCCGCTCTTTTTTACAAAGCACGAGTGGGATACAGTCGAAGCTATTGCTGCGCGAATTATCCCTACCGATCATGACCCGGGTGCCAAAGAAGCAAGAGCTGTTGTCTTTATCGATCGCTACCTATCGGGCATTAGTTATATTTTTGCATCGGCAGATGGCAGTGGATTCTTGGAAATTGATGGCAAGCACGCACATTCATGGCGCGCTCGTATCAGTGACTTGCAGAAAGTTTACCGAGAGGGGTTGCTTGTAGTTGACGAAGTCAGCATGAGCACTTATTCAAAGAAGTTTGTTGCTCTCGATAACGAGTCTCAAGACGCAGTTCTTGTGAAGGTATCGGGTCAGCCAAAACCTGGAGCTGTAAATCTTGGAACTACAGAGCCTGCAACAACATTCTTTCAATTTGTATCAGATGACGGTCTTCCTTTCTGGCCGGCAATCTGCCTCCATGTTAAGCAAGGTTTTTATGCAGATCCTGTCTACGGCGGAAATAAAAATCATATGGGGTGGAAAGTCATTGGCTTCGATGGGCCAGAGAACCTAAAGGACACCATGGATGGTACTTACACAACCGCAGATAAATTCACAGGTGATTACAACTGGGGAGAATTGATTCCAGTACTAGCTAACCAAAGTGATTTTCCGGTACCAGTGAAGTCTGAAGGCATGTACAACTAATGAGTAATTTTTACGAACCTTTACATTCGATTACGGAATTGAATCTGTAGAGCACGCTAGGCCTTGAGGAATTATCAATGATGAATTGGAGAAGTAGAGAATGAAGATCGAAAGCGTCACAGCTTATCCAGTGGGACTGCCTCTTGAGGAAAACCTTCAATGGGGTGCGATGTCGGTAAGCACAAAAGGCGGCATCGTCGTTGAGGTCAAGACCGACGAAGGATTAATTGGAGTAGGTGAGGCTGGATTTTCATCTGAATACTTCTCGACAGTTGGACCGCTTATTAATGATCAATTAGGACCACTTATTATCGGTCGTGACCCACAAGATATATCTGCACTTTGGCATGACATGATGCGATCAACACATATGTGGGGTAGAAGAGGTATTGAAACCTACGCCCTCAGTGGAATAGATATTGCATTATGGGATTTGTTCGGCAAGATTACTTCACAGCCTGTCCATCGCCTTCTTGGAACAGCACAAAATTCGGTGCGTGCGTATTATGCGCCATCATTTAAGCACCCTGATATGGCGATTAAGGAAGCAATTCAGGCGACGGAGCTAGGATACACAGCAATCAAATTGCGCGTCGATGGGAATTTGAGGAGCGCCGTCAGCTTAGTCTCGCAAGTGAGAACAGCTGTTGGTAATTCAATTGATCTTATGGTTGATGCGAATATGTGTTATGACCGCAGAGGTGCGCTAGCGCTTGCAAAGGAATTTCAAGACCTTGGTGTTTTTTGGCTGGAAGAGCCGATTATGTCGCGCAGTCTTTCACAGTACATCAATGATCATTCATGGCTAGCCGATCGAGTGGATTTACCGTTAGCTGGTGGTGAAAGCCTGCTCACTCGCTACGAGTACATCGACCTTATGGCCAAGCTTCCATTTGATTACATCCAACCAGATGCGGCAAGCGTTGGGGGAATTTCGGAGCTTAAGCGAATTGGTGATATGTCTAGTTCTTGGAACCTCAAGCTGGTTCCACATATTGGCTGTTCTTCAGGAACTGGAATTGGTTTAGCCGCAGCGCTTAACGTAATTTTGAGTTGTGACAATGCACCGCTAATCGAAGTTGACGCTTATGGGGGATTGGGTTGGGAAGGATTCCTTACAAATCCACTCAATGTTCAGAATGGACAATTAATCTCTAACAATCAACCAGGAATTGGCGTAACTCTGGCACCTAGTGGGCGCGAACAGTTCAGTTTGTTACCGCGAGTTTAAAGGTGACTAATCTGAGCATGAATAAGCCTGGGAGATCAATGTTCGCCATTGCAAAACAAAAGCTAATGCCGGTCGTCATCATCAATGATGTCAGCCAAGCGGAGCCGCTTAGGGAGGCACTAAAGCAAGGTGGCATTTTCACTGCAGAAGTAACTCTGCGGACACCTAATGCGCTCAGAATTATTAAGATAATGTCAGAAGATCCAGATTTTTGTGTTGGTGCAGGGACAGTTTTATCTCCAGGGGATGTCGATAAGGCTCAATCTGCAGGAGCTCAATTTGCAGTTTCTCCGGGTCTGAGTATTGCAGTTGCCGATGAATGTGATCGCGCTGCTATGCCACACTTCCCTGGAGTTGCCACGCCCACTGAAATTCAGAGAGCGCGCGACCTGGGATTTAATGAGTTGAAATTCTTTCCCGCCGAGGCACTGGGGGGTGCGCAATATTTGAAGGCAGTAGTGGCTCCTTTCCATGATATGAAATTCATTCCGACAGGAGGAATTAATCTTTCAAATGTCGATTCATATCTTGCCGTACCTCAGGTTCTAGCCGTAGGTGGATCGTGGATTGTCAGTGAAAAACTCTTGGCAGCTGGAGATTTTTCAGCAGTTACTTCTTTATCTCGCGAAGCACTTGCTCAGATGAATTCGCATTCTAGTTAAGTTTGGGGCCACACTTGAAGAAAATCTTGGAAATTAAATCTGCTGAGAGCTGTGAATTTGATGCTCTGGCTTTGGGTGAAGTAATGCTTCGCCTTGACCCCGGAAACACCCGTATTCGCACTACGAGACGATTTGATGCATGGGAAGGCGGGGGAGAATACAACGTTATTCGTGGGCTCCGAAAAGTTTTTGGATTTAACACTGCAATAGTTACATCTCTAGCGCAGAACGATGTGGGTCTTCTGGTCGAGGATTTGATACTTCAAGGTGGAGTTGATTCCCGCTTCGTTAAATGGGAGAAGCATGACGGCGTAGGCCGTAAAGTGAGAAACGGTTTGAATTTCACTGAACGTGGTTTTGGTGTCAGAGGCGCTCTTGGCGTCTCAGATCGCGGTCACACAGCTGTTTCACAACTAAGAAAAGGCGATGTTGACTGGGAACATATCTTTGGTGAACTAGGCGTTCGCTGGTTTCACACTGGTGGAATCTTTGCTGCACTTTCGGATTCAACTCCAGATGTAGTAGAAGAAGCGATGATTTCTGCTCGGAAGCATGGCACGATTATTTCTTACGACCTGAACTTTCGACCAAGCCTTTGGCAGGATATAGGTGGAAAAGCTAAAGCTCAAGAAGTTAACCGAAGGCTAGCAAAGTATGTAGATGTCATGATTGGGAACGAGGAAGACTTTATTGAGGCACTTGGTTTTTCTGTAAAGGGTATGGATGCCAATTTCACCAATCTCGAAATTGATGGATTTCAAACAATGATCCTTGATGCAGTAAATGATTTTCCAAATTTTAAGGTAATTGCAACCACCTTACGTTCTGTTAATTCAGCGAGCGATAACGATTGGTCAGCAATAGCGTGGTCACGAGAAACTGGTTTAGTTCAATCGAGAAAATGGAAGAGTCTAGAAATCTGGGATCGTGTAGGCGGCGGGGATAGTTTCGCTTCCGGTTTGGTTTTCGGGTTGATATCCGAGCAAGCCTTGCAAGAATCTGTAAATCTTGGGGCAGCACATGGAGCAATAGCTATGACAACTCCTGGTGATACGTCAATGGCTAGTCGCAGCGAAGTTGAAAAGCTTGCTAGCGGCGGAAGTGCACGAGTCCAACGATAAATGAGGTAAATGCCCTCTAATTAAGAGTTATCGGAACCAATTGGCATCAACTCCAACTTCGGCTCAGCACCGATCGCCTCCTTCTCCATCTTCTTAAGCTCGTCAATTACCTTGTCATACCCATGCTCATGAGCGGAAGTTGCGGATCCTAAGAAGCGGTTGAATTCGCGGCCGGTGGTGATGGAGAAGCGGACTCCGGAAGTTTTCTTGAGGTTAGAGACGCTGATGAAGTAATCGGATTCATCATCGGTGGTGGATAGTTGTAAGAGTTTGTCGAAGTTCCATTCGCGAGTGTGGATGGGGCCGGTGAAGATGAGGCGTTCGGTGGTGAGCATGACGACGCCTTGGTCGCGATCTACTTGAAGTTCAATGCCGGGGATTACTTGGCCTTTCATGGCGCCAACGCGGAAACGAATTCCGCCACCGACGGGGATGCTTACACCGGCAGTGCCACC
>CAESAB010000009.1_pt1 | contig 31913 bp, 19 predicted proteins | sample 7263531 | NCBI WGS metagenome assembly CAESAB01 (sample SAMEA6814095, study PRJEB35770) | freshwater metagenome | biome: Freshwater; feature: Freshwater reservoir; material: water | place: Czech Republic | collected 2017-05-23 | depth 30m m
GACGTCGGATTTGGGATTAACACTTTTCCTTATTACAGCTTGCGCCACTTCTCAAATGGCGGCAGCAAAATGCTTGGATTGCTCAGGAAAATTCGAACGTACGACTCAGAAGTATTAGTGAAACTCAGGACTTTGTAGATCCTTAAATCTCTACGCCAATATATTTTGTCTGCAAGAACTCGTGCACGCCATCGAATCCACCTTCGCGACCGAGGCCAGATTGCTTCACACCACCAAATGGAGCTGCAGGATCAGAAACCAAACCGCGGTTAATGCCGACCATTCCAGCTTCGATGCCTTCAGCAAATCGAATTGCTCGCTTGAGATCTTCTGAATACACATAACTAATAAGTCCATATTCTGTTTCATTGGCTAGCGCGAGAGCCTCTTCATCTGTATCAAAGATGACAACGGGTGCAACTGGGCCAAAGACTTCGTTAGCAAGAATTTCGTCATCCTTAGCAACTTCAAGAACGGTCGCAGGATAGAACGCACCTTTGCCGTCGGGGGTTTGTCCACCTAGGTGAACTTTTGCTCCGCGTGCTTTTGCTGCATCAACTAGCTCTGCAATCTTATTTCGTTCCTTTACTGAAACACTGGCACCGAGTTGTATTCCTGCTTCGCGGCCAACGCCCATCTTTAGTGCAGCCATGGCTTTGGCAAACTCTGCAATGAATTTATCCCCGATAGAGCGCGCAACATATACACGATTCGCAGCAGTACAAGCAGCGCCACCATTGCGCATTTTTGCCATCATTAAACCTTTAACAGCCTCTTCAACATTTGCATCGTCGAGTACAACAAATGGTGCGTTACCACCAAGTTCCATTGAGCAACGGATTACTTGATCTGCAGCTTCTTTAAGAAGTAATTTCCCTACTTGCGTTGATCCCGTGAAAGAAAGATTCTTAACGCGCGAATCATGAAGTACTTTGCTAATTCCAGGACCAGATTGCGTTGGAAGAATTACATTGAGAACACCTTTTGGTAATCCGCATCGTTCCAGAATGTCTGCGATTGCGAGCGCGGTCAGAGGAGTTTCTCCAGCTGGTTTTAAAATCATTGTGCATCCTGCAGCAATTGCAGGTCCAATTTTGCGAGTTGCCATTCCCGCAGGGAAATTCCATGGAGTAATAAGAAGTGAGACTCCGATGGGTTGGTGAGTGACAATAATTCTCTTATCTCCCGCTGGCGCCATTCTAAAATCACCAGAGATTCTTACTGTTTCCTCTGCGAACCATCTAAAGAATTCGGCAGCGTAATTAACTTCTGCCCTTGCATCTGGCAGCGCTTTTCCATTCTCTTTAGAAATGAGTTCAGCTAGATAATCTGCTTCAGCAATCATCATTTCGAATGCTTTTCGCAGAATTTCACTTCGCACACGAGGTGCTGTCTTTGCCCACGATGCCCCAGCGCGGTCGGCGGCATCGACAGCAGCCAGGTTTTGCTCGTCATTGGAGGTCGCGACTGTGGCGATAACCGAGCCGTCGCTGGGATCGATAACCTCTAAAGTCCCGCTCCCGTCGACCCATTGACCATCTATATATAACTGTGTGCGCATAAGATAAGCATACTTACGAGATATCGATGTAAAGGGAGTTGTCGTGGCTAAGTCTTGGACTGATGATGCGCCTCAACCGGTTGCACTTCAGGATCACACGCACGTTAATGATCCGCTCTCTTACAAGGTAAAACGATTCTTCCTAGGTGGCGCTCTTAACCGCCATTCGCTCGGACACCAGCGACTGAAAAAACGGTTTGCCCTCGGAATTCTTTCCTCCGACTGCATCTCATCCTCTGCATACGGATCAGAGCAGATTCTTATCGCTTTGCTTCCTGCGTTCGGACTTGCAGCGTTCGCAATCTTGATGCCGATGACCGCAATTGTTCTTGCCATCCTCATTGTAATTACTTTGTCATATCGAAATGTAATCGATGTGTATACAAAAACTGGTGGAGCCTACATAGTCTCTCGGGATAACTTCGGACCAGTTGTTGCCCAAATCGCAGCTGTTGCCCTAATGCTTGATTACATTGTTACTCTCGCTATTCAAGCAGCTGCAGGTGTTGCCGCAATTATTTCAACATTCCCAGCTACAGAGCCGTGGAAAATGCATATGATCTTTACTGTCATTGTGCTTCTCACCTATGGAAATCTTCGTGGCGTAAAAGAAGCAGGTAAAGCATTTGCATTTCCAACTTACTTCTTCGTAGGGTGCATGTTCATTGTTTTCGGAATGGGTCTCTATCGTCTAGCAAACGGCACTTTGCCAGTTCTAGATACTGATCTTCCCGGTGCGATTCCGCTTGGTGAAGAGCAAGGGCTCTTAACGTTTGCTGCAATATTTATTTTGCTTCGAGCATTTGCAAATGGTGGCTCTTCGCTTACGGGCTTAGAGGCAATTTCTGATGGTGTTGCACTCTTTAAAGCACCCGAGCACGTCAATGCAAAACGAACTCTTGTCATCATGAGCACCTTGCTTGGAATTTTGGTTTTGGGAGTTTCATACTTCGCACACCATATTCATGCAATGCCATATGAATCAGGCGTGCCTACTGTGATTTCTCAGATTGCAAAGGCTGCAGTTGGAACCGGTGCTTTTGGCACCTTTATGTTCATTATGGTTCAGCTTGCAACAATGCTTATTTTATTTGCCGGCGCTAATACAACCTACTCAGCATTCCCGTTACTTGTTAACTTTGTTGCCACAGATGGATACTTGCCGCGCCAGTTAACAAAGCGTGGCCACCGACTAGCTTTTTCAAATGGAATCCTGCTACTTGCCGGTGGTGGAATATTCCTGGTTATTATCACAGCTGGCTCGGTAGAACATCTTGTTGCATTTTATGCACTCGGAGTTTTCACAGGATTCACATTGGCGGGCTTTGGAATGACTCGATACTTCCAGCGTACGAAGCCACAAGGTTGGAAGATAAAAGTTGCAATCAACGGATTAGCTGGCTCGATTTCACTGCTAATCGTAATCATTTTCTCGGTTGTGAAATTCACTCAAGGTGCCTGGTTGGTACTTGTGATGGCTCCAATCCTGGTTGCAACATTACTAAGACTGCGCCGACAGTACACGCGTGAACAGGAAGCTCTCTCAGTAAAAACTGAAGAAGAACGAGCAACATCTATTGCGCGTCATGATGTAACAATTTTCATTGATAGCGTAGACATTGCAACCGTTGGAGCAGTTCGTTATGCACGAAGCCTCCGACCACACAAAATTAAGGCTGTTCACTTTGTAATTGACGATCGTCGCGCAGAGGCAATTCAAGCCGCTTGGGCAAAATCTGAAGCTTTAGAAGATGTGCAACTAGATTTAATCGACTGCCCCGATCGTCGTATTGCTAACTCGGCCCTTGACTACGCCATCAGAAAAACAGAAAAATCAGATGTTGAGTTAACTATTCTCTTGCCGCGTCGATCATATTCACGATTCTTAGGGCGCTTGCTTCATGATCAAACAGCTGAAGAAATCGCAGCACCTATTTCGCAGTTACGTCGCGTGGTTGCAACAATTGTTCCCTTCGATGTAAACCGAATTATTTCAGGAAGCACAATTAGTCCAAAGAGTTCAGTTCAAGCACCTGCACCTCAGCCTGAGAAAGAAAAAGTGAAGCCAACTCAGCAAGCACCTCAAGTTTTTGCTCCAGTTACACACCATGCAGAGGATGTAACTCCCATTGAAAAAGTGGAGTGGAGAAAACGCTCTAAGGTCCATGGTCGAGTAACTTCGATATCTACAGCTCCCCGCGGCTCTGCTCCTATGTTGCAGGTGGAAATTTGGGATCAAACTGGTGGAATAACTCTTAACTTCCTTGGTCGCAGAGAAATAGCTGGCCTAGAAGTCGGTATGGAGATGCGCGCTGAAGGTATGGTTGGTGAAGAAGAGGGTCAACTAACTATCTTGAACCCATCGTATGAACTACTTGTCTAAGAAGAAATCTTTCAGCAGGGCAGCGCATTCTTTTTCCAACACTCCTGCAGTTACCTCAACTTTAAAGATTGAACGTGGATCTCGTAAAACATCCCAGACCGATCCGACTGCGCCGGCCTTCTCATCCCATGCACCAAAAATCAGATGTGAGATGCGCGATTGAGCGATTGCTCCGGCACACATTGCACAAGGTTCAAGGGTAACAATGAGGGTGCACTCGTCTAAACGAGAATTCTGAAGTCTTGTAGTTGCGTTACGAATTGCAACGATTTCTGCGTGCGCAGTTGGGTCGTTGTTTGCTTCCTTCTCATTCGACCCTTTACCAATAATCACCCCATCTTTATTTACAATTAGAGCGCCCACAGGGACATCACCAGATGCATTAGCTTGACGTGCAATTGCAATTGCATTATTCATGAGCTCTTCAGATGCCACGTGTGAAATTTCTAAGACTCCAATAACTCTGCAAACGCTTCGCCAAATCCAAGTCGGTTAGCAATAGCTTCGATTATTTCATCAGGAAATAAATTGGCATCATCACACAGGGTTGAAAGTTCCATGTGTTGCAAACCTAAATCCGAAAAGATATCTAAGTCACCTGTTGGTAAGGGTTCATCTTCTTCTTCTGGCGCATCAATATCCGCAATTTCAAGAAATTCTGCAGCAACTTCATAGTCGAGTGCGGCAGTTATATCGCTCAAAAAGTATTTTACGTGAGAACCAAGAACTCGTATTGCCATAAAGAATTCGTCATCTATTGCAATCAGTGCAACCGCACCACCATTGGTTTGTTGCTTTTTGAGTCGATCAATAATGTGAGTTAAGTCATCAGGATCAGGCAATGCAGCCAAAGACCAACGGCCATCTTCATGCCACGCCTCTACGGCGAAATCCTGGGTCTGCTCTGACACATCTCCCATATTGGCACTCATTGGATTAGAAAGAAAGCCCTGTAAGGTAGATGACATGAAAGTTCACGTTGCTAACCACCCGCTAATCTCACATAAATTAACGGTTTTGCGCGACGAAAGAACCGATTCTCCAACATTCCGTCTCTTGGTTGAAGAGCTCGTCACGCTACTTGCATACGAAGCGACTCGTGAAGTTCGCACAAAAACTATTTCAATCAAAACTCCTGTCACGGCAACAACAGGTTTAGTACTTGCAGAACCGCGTCCAGTAGTTGTTCCAATTCTGCGCGCGGGGTTAGGCATGCTCGAGGGAATGACTAAATTGCTTCCAACTGCTCAAGTGGGATTCTTAGGAATGGTACGCAATGAAGTAACTTTGCAAGCGACAACATATGCAAATCGACTTCCCGAAGATTTATCTGGACGTCAATGTTTCGTCCTTGATCCAATGCTCGCCACTGGCGGAACTTTAGTTATGGCAATCAATTACCTCATTGAACGCGGTGCTAATGAAATTACTGCAATTTGTCTCCTTGCTGCTCCAGAGGGAATTAAATTCCTTGAAGAGGAGTTTAAGAATTCTGGAGTTCCAATTACTTTAGTTACAGGTTCTCTCGATGAGAAGTTAAATGAAAAGGGATACATCGTTCCCGGTTTAGGTGATGCAGGCGATCGACTTTACGGAGTTGTGTAAATGGCATCAACATCACCTGGATACGGGATCACAATTCGTGTTGAAGGAGCTCCAGAGCTACAACCGGTTGCTCTGATTACTTCAACAATTACCAATGCTGGCGCGACAATAACTGCACTTGACGTTGTTGAGTCCTTACTTGAACGCGTGGTAATTGACGTAACGTGCGACACTATTGATGCTGACCATGCACAGCAAATACATTCTGCTTTGTCTAGCCACACAGGACTCACGGTTCGCAAAGTGAGTGATAGAACTTTTCTTCTGCACCTTGGTGGAAAAATTGAAGTGAACTCAAAAGTTCCACTTAAGACACGTGATGACTTATCTCGTGCTTACACTCCAGGTGTAGCGCGCATTTCTCAAGCGATTGTCGATGACCCAACTGACGTTCGTAGACTGACTATGAAGCGAAATACAGTTGCTGTAGTTACTGATGGTTCTGCTGTCTTGGGACTTGGAAATATTGGCCCATATGCAGCGCTTCCTGTCATGGAAGGAAAAGCCGCTCTCTTCAAGCGCTTTGCCAATGTCGATGCATGGCCTGTCTGTTTAGATACTCAAGATGTAGATGAAATTGTCCGTACGGTGCAATTGATTGCTCCCGTGTATGGCGGAATCAACTTAGAAGATATCTCGGCTCCACGCTGCTTTGAAGTAGAACGCAGACTACGCGAGTTGTTGGATATACCTGTTTTCCACGACGATCAACATGGCACTGCAATTGTTGTTCTTGCCGCACTGAGAAATGCTCTAAAGCTTGTGAAGAAAGATATGTCTAGCGTCAAAATTGTTATGAGTGGAGCTGGAGCTGCTGGCACTGCAATTGCTCGTCTCCTAGTCCTCAGTGGTGCGCGCAATATCATCGCCTTCGACAAAGATGGTGTGATTAATAAGAATTCACAGTCGGATGATTTAATGCGCTCTTGGTTTATTGAGAATTCAAACCCAGATAACTTTGCAGGAAATATCCATGAAGGTATGGTCGGAGCAGATATCTTTATTGGTGTCAGCGCTCCTAAAGTTCTTAACGAAGAAGATGTTGCGGCCATGGCACCTGGGTCAATCGTCTTTGCTCTGGCTAATCCAGATCCAGAAATCGATCCAGTCATTGCTCGCAAGTATGCGGCAGTAGTCGCAACTGGGCGAAGTGACCATCCAAATCAGATAAATAATGTGTTGGCATTCCCAGGAATCTTCCGAGGACTACTTGATGCTCACGCTCATAAAATTACAGACAAACTGCTTGTCGCGGCGGCAGAAGCCATTGCAGAATGTGTAAGTCCATCACAGCTCAATACTTCATTTATTGTTCCAAGTGTTTTTGATCCAAATGTTGTAATTAAAGTCGCGGCAGCAGTAAAGCAATCAGTGTGATGGATCTAGCTGCCTCTTTCGACTCTCAATTTTCCGCATTAGCTCCATTTGTTTTCTACCTTGTTGTTGGAGCAATAGTCTTTATCGAAACAGGATTGCTCTTTGGATTTTTCTTACCTGGTGATTCGATTCTATTTAGCGCGGGCCTTGTGGCTGCATCACACGGGAATATAAATATTCTCCTACTAGTTTCCATCATCGTTGCAGCAGCATTTTTCGGCGACCAGGTGGGTTTTGTGATTGGTCGAGTTGTAGGGCGGCCATATTTGGATAAACGACAATCACCCCGAATGAAAAGGATGATTGCTAGGTCAGAACGTTTCTATGAGCAGACAGGCTGGTGGGCAGTAATCGCAGCTCGATTTTTCCCATGGTTACGTACATTCGTTCCACCTATAGCTGGTGCTTCGATGATGAATTACTACAAATTTCTATCTGCAAATATCATCGGTGCACTTCTCTGGGGCGCAGGAATTACATTAGCTGGGTATTACGCAGCAACAATACCGTGGGTAAAAACTTTCTCCTATGCAATTGCAGCTTTTTTTATTATTGCGTCAATCGCTTCCGGGCTTGCGAATTATTTACGCCACCGACCACAACGCCGAAATAAGTCATAACAATTCCTGTGATTAGGTAGGCGCTTACATTTACGCCATCAGTTGGTGAATAAAGGTCAATTAGCAACGAACCAATCAACTGGCCTCCAACGCTAAACAAAGTAAAGTTAAGAACTCCTAAGTGTTGAACAATTGTCGAACTGAATGCAATATAGACAACTCCAATCACTCCACCTGTGTAGATCCACCATGGTCCTGCAGGTAGTGGAACAAATTCTGTTGGTCCAACAGCTACCAAAATTAAGAGCAGAATAACCAGGAAGGCTGTACCCATCATGAAATTTAAATACGAAGTTGTGAAACTTTGCTGTGAATACTGATTGATTTGTCCATTGAGAGCTCGTTGAACTCCAACAACTCCTCCAGCAAAACATCCCAAAATCACTGCAAAAATCGAGAGATCTCTGGCGTCAATACGATCGACTACAGAGATGAACACAGCAAAGACTGTAAAGAGTGCCGCTGCTACGCGCCTTGGAGTGATGTGCTTCTTTCCTCCACCTGTCAGGCCAATTCGATCAACAACTAGTGATGCAGCAGTTTGACCGGCAATAGATGCAACTGAGTAAATGGCAACGCCAATTAAGGGAACAATATGAGTTTGCACTGCCACAAAAAAGCCACCAAGAGTTCCAGCAAAGAGCGTCCACCGTGGAATCTCTTTTGCTTGAACTGCCGTACGTAGATTACGTGCGCCCTCTTTTATGCTTGGAGTAAAAACCGCCACTATTGCAATGATCAATAGCCCAGACCCAAATGAGACTAGAGCTGCCTGCACTCCACTTCCTATCAGGTGCGAGAGTTCTCCGTTTGCTCGAGCTTGAAGTGCAATCAATGCGCCCGAAATTGCAGCAAGAAAATCTAGCCTTTGAGTCTTCTTGGACATGGGCAGAGTCTATTAACTTTCTAGAGCCAAGGTAATCTCTAACCATTCTTCTTCGCGAGATTGCAGTTCGGCACGTAGTGATTCGACTTCATTGGTTATCTCCAAAAGCCTTTGGTGGTTCTGGCTTGCAGACTCTTGTTCACTTTCAAGTAGGGTAATTTTCTCTTTCGATTTAGCGATTTGTTTTTCTACCCGAGCTAAATCCTTCTTCAACTGTCTCTGCTCTGCTGCACTAGAAGTGCTGTTTGCCTTCCCTGAATTGTTGCGACCTGAGGACAAATTCTCTTTTCGTTGTTCAAGATACTGATCTACTCCTCGAGGTAAATCGCGAAGTGACCCATCGCCAAGTAATCCGTAGAATCGATCACATACTCTTTCTAGGAAGTATCGATCGTGTGAAATAACAATCAACGTGCCACCATAGCTATCAAGTAAATCTTCTAGTTCGGTAAGCGTTTCAATATCGAAATCATTTGTTGGCTCATCTAGAAGAACCACATTGGGAGAATCCATTAGGAGTCTCGTTAACTGAAGTCTCCTGCGTTCTCCCCCAGATAGATTTCCGACCGGTGTCCATTGTGCATCGCGATCAAAGCCTAATCTCTCGCAGAGTTGTGAGGCAGAAAGTGTTTTGCCTTTACCGATTTCAACATGGGTAGCCACTTTTTCTACAGCTTCAAGTAAGCGCCATTCAGGATCTAACTCATCAAGATGCTGCGTAAGAAAAGCTGTTTTCACAGTAATTCCAGTAACGAGTTTTCCTTGTGAAGGCTGATGTAGCCCTGCCAGAGTGCGCATCAGAGTAGTTTTTCCAGCGCCGTTTACTCCGACGATTCCGATTCGGTCACCAGGGCCGATATTCCACGTTAAGTTATCTATCAGTTCTTTATCGCCGGCCTTAATCAGTGCGTGGTGTAATTCGAATACGGTGTTTCCAAGACGGTTGAGTGCAAATTTAAGTAACTCGGTTGAATCTCGCGGAGCAGGCTCGGCAGATATCAACTCGTTGGCAGCATCAACGCGAAACTTTGGTTTAGTTGTACGCGCGGGTGCTCCACGTCTGAGCCACGCTAATTCTTTTCGAATGAGGTTGTTTCGTCTTGCATCCATCGCATTCGCTTGTCGAGCACGTTCTGCCTTAGCCAGTACGAATGCGGAATAACCACCATCATATTCTTCAACTTTTCCTAGAACTACTTCCCAGGTGCGTTCTGTGACCGCGTCCAGGAACCATCTATCGTGCGTCACCACAAGTAACGCGAGGTCTCTGCGCTTTACAAGATGGTCAGCAAGCCAGGCGACTCCTTCTACATCCAAATGGTTTGTAGGCTCGTCAAGAAGAATTAGATCTAAATCATCGATGAGTAATTTTGCTAAACCAACACGTCTCTTCTCGCCTCCTGAGAGAGAAGAGAAAACTCTTTCAAATAAATGATCATCAAAGCCACCAAATAGTCCAGTGAATATGTCACGGATTTTTGGATCACGAGCCCATTCGTGTTTCTCCCGATTTCCAATGACAAGATCGCCTACAGTCAAGTTTTCCTCTGCGAAATCCACCTGCGAAAGAATTCCAATACGCGCAGAATTAGATTTAGTCACTCGTCCCGAATCAGGATCTTCGACTGCTGCAATAATTTTCATGAGCGTGCTTTTGCCAGAACCATTGCGACCTACGATGCCGATTCGGTCACCTTCTGAAACACCCAGTGAAACATTGTCGAGAAGTGGTCGGATATCAAAGGCTTTAGAGACCTCTTCGATATTCACTACATTGCGCGCCACGGTAGGAGAGCGTACCTTTGAACTATGAAGGTTACTGACCGTGCATATGCTCTTGAGCTAGATAAGAATGATCCTCTAGCCCATTATCGAAGCAAGTTTGTAATCACAGACCCAAATCTTTGCTACCTAGATGGAAATTCTCTAGGTCGCCTGCCTCATGCCACAGTAAAAGCTGTCAGTGATTTTCTCTCGCAAGAATGGGGAAATGAAGTAGTCACTGGTTGGAGCCATTGGATTGATGAGGCGCAGGTTGCCGGCGATCTTCTAGGACGAGCTGCACTAGGAGCCGGGCCGGGTCAAGTATTGGTCTGCGATACAACGTCAGTAAATTTCTATCAGCTCTGCTTAGCCGCAATCAAAGCGCGCCCAGGGCGAAAAACAATTATCACTGATGCTGCAAATTTTCCGACAGATAGATACATTCTTGATGGGATTGCAAAACTGCTCGATTTAAATCTCGTAATAATCAATAATGAAGATCCTGCTATTGCCGAAAATGAATTAGTTACACCAGAGTTGCTAGAAAAATACATGTCCGAAGATGTTGCGCTCGTAACACTTGAGGTTATTCAGTATCGCTCAGGAGCTCGCTCTGATATTCAACCGATTACCGACCTTGTCCGTAGTTATGGTGCGCTTGTGGTTTGGGATGCGAGCCATGCAATCGGAGCAATTGAAATGAATTTCGATGACAATGGTGTGGACTTAGCAATTGGATGCACCTACAAATATGGAAACTCAGGCCCAGGTTCGCCTGCGTGGCTCTACGTAAATAAGCGAGTGCAAAAAGAGTTGCAAGTTCCGATTCAAGGTTGGTTTGGAAATGAAGATCAATTTGGAATGGGACCAGATTTTGTAAAAGCTGAAGGCATTCGCGGTTTTCAAATTGCAAGTCCTTCAATAATTGGAATCCGTGGTGTTCAAATAGCTTTCGAAATGATTGCTGAGGCAGGCATTGATGTAATTGCATCTAAGGCTGCCATAGGAACACAAATGATGATTGATCTCTTTGATGAATGGTTAGCACCACTTGGTTACACCTTGCTTACCTCACGAAATCCAAAAGAACGCGGCGGGCACATTTCTATCGGCCATCCAGATGCAGCAAGAATTTGTCTCGCACTGAGAAAATTTGCCAATGTAATTCCTGATTACAGAACGCCTAATGCAATTAGGCTTGCAATCGCCCCTCTTCCCACCTCGTATGTTGAAGTATGGGATGGTTTCCAACGCATTAGAGATCTCACTGAAACACGTCAGTATGAGAAAGTAGACGGATCGGATTCACGAGTCACATGACCGAAAACTTTGATTCAGCGCTGACATACACCTCATACCTGGCTGTCGATGACTTATTGAAATTACAGAAGCCACTTTCTGACGGACCAGAACATGATGAGATGTTGTTTATCATCATTCACCAAACATACGAATTATGGTTTAAACAGTTGATTCATGAATTTACTGAAGCGCAACGGGCGCTAGAAGCAGGGGAAACTTATTACGCCCTTGCAATCTTGGGTCGAATAAGAACAATCATGAAGGTATGTGTTGCTCAAGTAGATATTCTCGAAACTATGACACCGCTTCAATTCAATGCATTTAGAGGCTACTTGTCGTCATCGAGTGGTTTTCAATCAGCACAATTCAGAAAAGTAGAGGCGATTCTTGGTCGTAGAGATAGTCGAATGGCGGGACATTTACCACCAAATATTCAAGAGGAGATAAAGGTAATTACCTCAAAGAATTCAATCTGGGATTCATTCCTGGAATACCTCACAAAACATGGTCACAAAGTTCCTCAAGATGTTTTGTCACGCGATAAATCTGTTGCATATCTTTCTAGCCCTGCTGTTCAGGATGTACTTCTACTTGTTCACCAGAGCGATCCTGAGTGCTCGATGATTTCCGAACGTTTAGTGGATATCGATGAAGGAATTCAGGAATGGCGTTACCGTCACGTAAAGATGGTTGAGCGAACTATCGGACATAAAATTGGAACTGGCGGATCCAGCGGAGTTGAATACTTAGCAAGTACGCTCTTTAATCCTGTGTTTAAGGATCTTTGGGAGATCAGATCCCGTTTTTAAACCGGTAAGCCTTGAAGAACAATCTCTGAAAGCGCCAATCTCTCTCTTTTTGCCATCTCTCGTTCAAGGAGTGGGCCAGTTAATTTCTCTGGTGCGTCCTGAGTACCAATTGCAATGACTACAACAGGTACGAGTTCTGATGAAATAGAGAGCGCGCTCTGTGCAATCGCTTTATCGAATCCGGTCATTTGGTGTGCAACAAGTCCACGGTGATGGGTTTCCACAACAAGTTGTCCAACAGCTAACCCGCAATCGAATTGATAGTCAGCATGGATAGAGCCATCATTCTTAGTTGTTTTAGCTAAAACTAAAAATAGTGCGGATGCACTTTTCGCCCATGATTGATTGAATGGAACCAGAGAGCTAAGAATCTGTTGAAAAACTTGATCACCACGCTTGCCCACTATAAATCGCCATGGTTGACCATTAAATGCAGATGGTGCCCAACGTGCAGCTTCAAGAATTCCTAGGTGCATTTTAAATTACTTATTTTTTATTTTTAGACCCTAACTTTCTTAAAAACTAGAAAATAACCCTAAAGCCACGCGGGATTTACGCATTACTTGCAAACTTTTTTAAGGTAAGAGATACTTCGGTTGCGTTAATTCGCAAGACTCAAAGGAGAGTACTTCTCAAACGGTCTCTAAATCAGGGACTTTTGCCGTACAGCTTTACAATGACTACACAAGCAGCGATTCAATCGCACCACGCAAATACACATCGATATGTTCCGACAACGTCAACACCAGTATCACCCGAGAAAGTAGCTTCTGTACTTCAGGCTGAATGGGAATTGTTTACTAAGGCAACTAAAGCTTCTGAAGCCGAGAGCAAGCGAGCATTTCAATCGCTGCCACTAGGCGTCACTTCAAGTTTCCAGCACTGGGATCCATATCCGATCTCAATCAAGTCAGCTAAAGGCGCCTACATGACCGATGTAGATGGTCGCCAGCTTCTCGACCTCTCTATGGGCTTTGGAGCAATGCTCGCTGGCCACCTCAATCCAATTGTTGTTGAAGAGATTCAAAGCTCTCTCACTCAAGGCATGCTCTTCGTGACTCCATCTCCGACTTCTACCGACGCAGCAGAGCGAATCTGTAAGCGATTTGGAATCGACCAAGTGAGATTTACCAATTCTGGAACCGAATCAACGATGTATGCAGTGCGTGTAGCGAGATCTGCGACAGAGAAGATGGGCATCTTGAAGGTCGAAGGTGGTTACCACGGTAGCTACGACCCATTTGTTGTCTCAAGTAAGCCGGCTCTTGATGTAGCTGGAGATCCAGAAGAACCAACTGCTGTAATTGATTCGAATCTTGTTCCAGGAGATATTTATGTTGTTCCATTTAACAACTTAGAAGCTCTTGAGAAAATGTTTGCAATCAATTCAACCAGGATTGCCTGCTTCATTGTCGAGCCAGTACTAGAAAACTTAGCAATCGTGCTTCCAGATGCAGGATATTTGGAGCGCGTGCGCGAACTCTGCGACCAATACAACGTTGTGCTTATCTTCGACGAAGTTAAAACCGGTCTTACAGCGGGTGCCCATGGTGCATCTATGCGACTTGGAGTTAAGCCAGATCTGATTACTCTTGCAAAATCAATTGGTGGCGGACTTCCACTCGCTGCATTTGGTGGCAAGAAGAAGTACATGGATTTTGTCAGCAATGGAAAAATGGCTCACTTTGGAACGTTTAACGGTAATCCACTAGCAATGGCTGGCGTTCGCGCAATTGATCGTATTTGTTCTGACAATGCACTTGCAGATGCGGAAACCCTTAATTTGCAGGCACTTACAAGAATCGGTGAAGTAATTGATGAATACCAGTTACCTGCTCACACGGTTGGTTTTGGTATTAAAGGTTGCGTGACTTGGTCAACTACACCGGTGCGCAATTACCGTGATTACAAAGCAACTGACTTTGGAATCGCAGAAGCACATTGGTTATTTGCGCTGAATCGCGGAATCATCACTCCACCTGGACTAGATGAGCAGTGGTTGATTTCATTGGCGCATGGTCAGAAAGAAATCGATATCTTGGTTGACGATTTCCGCGAATTCGCTAAGGCAATTAGAGCTTAAGGCTTACAACTGCCACGCACGAACTCCGCCTGAAACACCGGCAGAGTTCGGAACGATAACAACGTCATCTCCCATAAGGGTTAGATCGCGCTGTTGAATACTGTGTGAATTACCGCCACCAATATAGAGACGATCCCAGAGGAATACGGGGCGCAACTCTGAAACCATAAGACGCACGCGTCGAGACCAGAATGTATTTCCCATTCGGCGACGTTCGCGATCGCCAATCCAGGTGTCGTAGGTTGTATTCCGGCGAACAGTTGCGTGAGAAAGTTCAAAGTGGGGAGAAAGTTTTCCCCCGTGGAAAACCGCAAATCCAAGACCTGTTCCCAAAGTAAGGACTATCTCCAAGCCAGATCCAGTTACGACGCCTGCGCCGTGTACTTCTGCGTCATTAAGTACTTTTGTTGGAAGTCCCAACCTCTCCTCAATTGCAGCTTGAGCGTCAAAGCCCCACCACTGCTCTTTTAACTCAGGGTTCATGCGAGTGTGCGGACCAGCATCATTAATGTAATGAGGGGTTGCAACTACGACACCGTTACGAATCATTCCTGGTACGCCGACTGTTACTCGCGCCGCTTTCGGAAGTGAATCTGCAATCTGTTGCACAGTATCTAAAAAACGAGTTGTAGTAAGTGGGTATGGTGTTTCGATACGAGTAGGAGCAGCATGCATTGTTCCTGAATCATCAAGAACGCAGCTCTTAATAAAGAGTCCGCCACAATCGATTGAGAGCGTGAAATTACTCAAGACCCACCACCATTGCCGCTCCTATCAAACCTGCATCGCGCTGTAATTGCGCACGGAGTAACTTTATCGGTTCTACAAGATTAAGAGAAGTTGAGTGTGATGCCAGCGCATTTTCCAGAGGTTTCCAATAAATCTCCCCTGCTTCAATTACTCCTCCACCCACAACTACATGATGAAGATCAAACAGCTGAGTGATATTAACTATTGCCTTTGCTAAATGTTCTACACCAAAATCAATAGCCTTAATTGCGCATGCATCACCACTTGTTGCATCATTTGCCAGATCGCGGAAGTCATCACCTTGCCATCCAAGACCATTTGCAAAACGGACCATGCTGGGTCCACTGGAATATCCTTCGATACAACCTTTACGGCCACAATTACATTTGCCGTCATAATCTCCAACAACGTTGTGGCCAAAGAAACCAGCATTACCGTAGTCACCAAGAAGCGGTTTATTCTCCACGATGACTCCTCCACCGATACCTGTAGAGATAACCATCCCCAACATATTTCTCGAACCTTTACCTGCACCTATTGCATGTTCTGCTACAGCCAATGCAACTGCGTCACCCACCATTGCTATTTCAGTACTTGGAAAGAGTTCCTGGATTCTTGGAATCAACGGAAAATTTCTCCACCCAGGAATGTTTACAGGGCTAATCAATCCCGTCTTTGTATTTACTGGGCCAGCACTACCTATACCGATTCTTGAAATCTCCTCATTGGTGTCTTGGCGAGTTTTCAGGAGTAAGTCAGATAGCCCATCCCACAGTTGCGAACTAGGTATTTCGCGGTGATGAACAACTTCAGCTGAATCAGTAATGATAGATGCGGCAAATTTAGTTGCGCCAATATCAATGGCGAGAACAGGCATGTATGAATCATAAGACTTCCGATAGGATTTGATAATGCAGAAAGTATTTTTATTTGTCACAATCAGCGTTAAAGATGGAAAATTTGATGAATTCGTTGCGGGTCTTTCCAAGCACATTGCAGTGATTCGCACAGAACAGGGCTGTGAATTCATCGACATCTACCGAGATACTCAACAATTAAATGTCGTAAATGTGTGGGAAATCTGGAGCACCCGTGCTGACTGGGATGCACATATGGTTAATGAGAACAGTAAGACCTGGCACTCGGTCGCGGCAGATCTAGTTCATGGAGAAACTATTACTGTTATGGACGCGATATAAAGGTAATTGCTTAAGGAACCACTGGCAGATGCACATCAGGAACTCTATGTTCTCGATGAGCAACCACAGATGCGCTGTGATACTTCTCAATCTCAGCTAAGAATTTCGGATCTAGGTATGGACGACCATCAACTATTGATCCTTTTTCACCCTCAATAACAGCCGCAACGTCTTCACCTGACATAGTTTTATATGTCTCTAGAGCGTGCGCTAACGCCAAAACTTGATTGCGATTCTTGAGCAATATCTCTTCGGCTTGAGTGAGTAAGTTGCTCAAATTCTCTTCAATACGATCACTTAAAGCCATTCTCATCTGCTTTTCAGTATCGTCTTTTCCTTTTCCACCACCCGGGGAACCCATCTCAAAGCGACGATTACTTACATGCGATGAAATGGTTGAACCCATTCCCCAATGACCTTCCATCAAAGATGCGATGGTTGTTGCGCTCTCGAGGTCACCTGATACACCGGAAGAGTTATCCCCTTCAAAGAACATTCGTTCTCCTGCAAGTGAAGCAAGTGAAACCAAAATATCTGCTTGATACTCAGTCTTCCAGCGAGTGAATTGATCATCAGGTGGAATACTCGCAACCATTCCGAGGTAATCAGAACCTTTTTCAATTGTGGCTAAATCAATAGACATATGTTGTCGAGTGCGATGCGCCATCACTGCATGGCACGCTTCGTGAACTGCGACTGCGTGTCGCTCGCGCTCGATGTATTCAACATCTTCTGATGGCCCAAGTTCTTTTTGCTGTTTAGCTTTGACAATGTCCGACCATTCGATTGAAGTCCGACCATTGCGAATAGCCATGATGAGCGCTTCATTGATTGTGTCTTTAATTGTTGCACCAGTTGCATAAGGAGTAATGGTTGCAATCTTGTCGATTTCCTCCGCCGTCAACGAATGCGAAACTTTAGACAAGTAACCCTCATATGTGCGGACACGTCCTGCCTTACTTGGATATCCAACGCGATACATACGATCAATACGTCCAGGACGAAGGAGCGCTTCGTCGAGAGATTCAGGCATATTGGTAGCCATCACGACAAGGATTCGATACTTTGGCGGATTCTTTGGGCGCATACCTAATGTGCGTCGCACAATACGATTGAAGAATCCACGCGGCTTCTTGAGCCCAGAAAGTTCGGTCAGTAACGCTTGTAGAGTTCCCGAACCACCGCCGCCACCTGCAGCCCCACCCATAACAAACTTTTCGCGGGTAATTGCCGAGACTGCAGATTCAGACAAATAGGTGCCACCGTGGCAATTACTTTCAAAAATCTTTGACTTATTCATGGTGGAAGTTCGCTGCGGCCCACCTTGAGTAATGATTCCGCGATTGCCAAGTGCATCTGCTTCGTCAAAGAAGACAACAACGCCACCGTAACGCAGAGCTAACTTACGCAACTTACGGAAGAGGCTTTTAACTTTGAGGACTCCGATACCTATAAACATATTTGTAAATGCACCTGGGTCAACAAAGACGAATGGTTTTCCGGTTTCTCCAGCCATTGATTCCGCCATCAGAGTCTTACCTGTACCAGGAGGGCCCCACAAAAGAATTCCGCCCGGCACATATCCACCATGCTTTTCGATCTCTTCTGGAGTCTCGAGGAAGAGCAAGTTTTCACGGATGCGATTGAGAACATGGTCCTGTCCCCATACATCGCTAAAGCGGGTACGGATGTCATCTGGGAAATATGTATCAACACCACCACGACTTAGGAAGTAAAAGAGCGCTGCAAATTGAATAACGATAAAGACGACAGCAAACATGAGCTGTGCCAAAAATGGTAGCGCCGAGAGAAATGCCTTCGGTGCAAGGAAGAGCGCTTTGATTGGAGGTTCATCGTAAATCACACCAAGAATGACGGCGAGAAGGAAGATTATGAGCGACCATTTAATGGCACGAGATAAACGGAAGCGGGTCCAGTCGCTCAATCTGTGAATCTGACGATCAACAAATCCAAAGTATCGCTTCCAGATACCGTGATACGGCGCCATTAATTCGGCCAAGATAAAGTGAATCTGGCGAATTACCTCAATGACAGCGAGAACAATGAGCCAAGATTTAGAGCGTGCTGTTTCACTTAACGCATCCTCAACGCTCAAGATTGGATTCTCAGCAAGGCTGGACCAGGTAAGTATGAGAAAGGTAATCCCAAAGAGAAGTAAGAACTTGATACGGTCATAGAAAGAGAGATGGATGCGAGTTTTGCGATCAGTATCGCGAGGTCTGCTGGTGCGATTTTCTAGCTGACTCATTTTGCTCCCTGTACTGTATATGAACTAACAATTTCGTCGATTTCTTTCTTATTCTTGGTGTAGCACTTGCTCTCACATCTGACTACGAATAAATACAATTTTGATCGATTATTTGACATGAGTGATATCTGATTAAAAGTCTGTGTCACGCCCTCAAATGTGAAGCGATAGATGGTCTGCAACCCCCGAGCACCCTTTTCTACAATCTCTTCGTCGCGCAAAATCTCAAAATCCGGCGTGCCTGTAACGTCACCATCCAATATTTTAGTAACGGGCACAATTACATCGCGAAGAGAGTTGTATGAGAATTCATTACGTTCTTGTCCTGAAAGCTCCCGGACTCGAGCGAAAACCAAAGGTTGTGAAGGTGCAATGAGGTTAAAGACTTGGGAAACTTTGAACTTTGGATCTGTTGAGTAAGCAATCTGCCATTTGACGAGCGCTTGGCGTGAACCTGCCTCGGTTTCTTCGGACTCTTTCTCATACTTATTTAACGCAGATGTTGATATACCCGACCATGTTTTAGGAACAGAGAAATAAACACCATCTTCTTTAGAAGTTGCGTACCACTTAGAACTTTCCCCACACGCGGTTAAACTCAAAACGAGAGTCATTCCTACAAGGGCCGCGAGGGTGCGTTTCATCCCGAGATTGTGCCGGATTTGGGCAATGTCCGCCATATGAAAGAAAAGCCTTCCGGTGTGAAAGGCACGTAGAGCTTAACTTGTGCGCGCTCTCCAGCCTATTGCCCTTAAATCAGCCAACCCGCTAAATCCACTCCACGCACCATCTGAATGATGAGAACGAAAATTACGACTCCACCAATTCGATAAATCAATCGGCCTGTCTTGTTCTCACGCCACTGTGAACCAGGGGAATCAGTGATCGCATCAAGATAGTGAAGTGCAAGCCCAGGTAGAGCCATCACCACAAAGTTCCATTTTAGGAACGTCTCAGGGTTGGCGAATGAACCTTCAATGGCCTTTGAAATAAAGGCCATGAAGAAAATCATCACAATTGTTTTTAGGGCACCCTTAGGAAGGTAAAGCTTCTTCTTTGGCAGCCCATCTTCGAGCGCAAAGCCTGTAATTGTAGGAATGGCGAAGATCATCGCACCAAGCAGGAGTTGCAAGTTGTAACCCACAAATGGACGTGCCAACATGACGAAGAAAAAGATCTTAAATTCAAGGGAGATGATTTTCTGGTAGATATCAGGCTCTTTAATCTCCACATGCAAGGTTTCAAGCCTTACCGGGTATAGACGCGAAACCGATTCTTCAAATACATACCGCAGAACCAATAGGCACGCGGCATAAATGCCAAGCTTCGTTCCGTAATTTGTAATTGGAAGTTCAAGTCTGGCCAAGCCGTTCATCGCTCCAACCATCTTGGTGATAACCCAATAAGTCAGAACGGTGCCGAGAGCAAGATCTGTCAGACGCTCCCAAAGTTGATCTCTATTCTCGATCTTTCTGCGTAGCGGGCGGAATGAGCTTGCGAGCAGAGCGGGTGCGAAGAAGAAGACCATGACTCCAAATGTGGTGAGAATTTCTGGGCGGCTGCCGAGGTGACCCGTAAGCAAGGTGCTTAGGAAGAAGACAAGGCCCGCAATAAATCCAGCGAAGGCATCAAATACTGCAATTGTCATGATTGCCATGATGATTCCAACTGCTGGCGGAAGGGCATTTCCTGCAACATCAATCGATGCGCTTAAACCGAGACCTAGAGCGAAAGGAATTAGGAGAACTGTCCAGGATCCAAATACTGCGCGAAGAGAATTTCCGTCCTGAATTGTTCTTGTTAAGAGTGGTGAGAAGCGATTAGCCCACTGAGCTAGAGCGATGAAGCGAAGATCAATCTCGTCTGTGAATCTATGGTCCCAAGTTCGGGAAAGATCACCTTTTCCAGGCTCATGTGAGAGAAGTTTTAAGTCACCTGCCTTAACGCCCTGAATGTCTTCTTGTTCTTGATCTTCCGGCTCTTTCTCTTCTTTCTTTGCAGTGCCAAGGGCAGCGAGTGCCGCTAAGGCAGCTATTTGAAGATCTCTACTCTTTTCAGTATCGGAAAGTGGATCGTATTCCTTGAGCTCGCTCGGCACTTTTATCTTGTCGAGCTTTGCTTGAGCATTCGCTTCTAAGACATCCGGGCACAAATTATCCCAGTGAATCTCGCCATCTAGATTCTTACAGAAAGGAATCTCTTTCTTACTAACTGTGCCTGCATCGTCATAAACTTCGATTTCGATTGAGTGAAAACCCGCCGGGACGTCATCAGGAATAGTCAGATCTAACTCTTCAGCTTCGCTTTGAGTAATGCGGTCGATAATGACATTGTCAGCACCGAAAGATGGAAGCACTGAGAAGTTAATAATAATTATAGCCAGAAGAAAAAGCTTTCTCATTTGATCTTGACCGTTACCTTAATCTTCTGACCAGGCTTAAGTCCCGTGATGGTTGCCTTTGTTCCATTTCCATTAGAAATTGAGGTGTTGCTATTCGTATTTTTGGAAGGAGCAATTTTCACCGTCGTTGGAAGTGATCTGGCAACCGTGGTTGCGGCAGTTGCTGCCGCTGTCGAATTCGTTGCGACCTTTGCCGCTTGCGATGCTACAGAGACTTTCTCCTCAGCGTTTTGAGCAGATTTCTCAGCACGTTCATTTTTATCTTTAGCCATTTCGACTGCCTGGTTTGCTGCTTCGAGAGTAGTCTCAACTTCTTTTGCCTTCGTTTCAAATTCCTGAGAAGTTGTTGCGGCAACCTTAGTGAGTTCTTCAACTTTCTTCGCTGCTCCATCTAATGCAGTTTGTGCGGAAGCCTTTGCGACTGGATCGATAATTTCTGCAATCTTCGCTGACTGCGTAGCCTTTTCTGCTAACGCTTTAGCTAAATCTGCGGCAGCCTTTTGCGCGGCTTGATCCGCAACTATTTTTGCAGCTGCAGCAATCGAAGCCGCTTTGGCCGCAGTCTGTGCATCCAGCGCTGCTTTGGCTGCCGCTTGCTTTTCAGCAACTGCCGCGGCTTGAGCTTCTGCCGCGGCTTGAGCTGCTTGTGACGCTTTCGCCTTTGCCGCGGTGGCATCTTCCACGGCTTTATTTGCCGCTGCCTCTGCAGCCGCCTTTGCTGCGGCAGCTACTGCGTTGGCTTGCCTCTGCGCAGCAGCTGAGTCGGTCGCCTTCTTCGCCGCTGTTACCGAAAGATTCAGTGAAATATCAACTTGTTTTTTCGCACTCGCCGCTTCAGATGCAGCGGCGGCGGCGGCTTTAACGGCTGCTTGTGCATCTGCTGCAGCTTTCGCTGCCGCCGCATTTGTAGACGCTGATGATGAGCCTGTTTGTGATTTCGCAGCATCTTGCGCTGCCTTTATTGCTGTAGCAGCTTTTTTAGCCGCAGCATCCGCTGCTTCTTTCGCAATTTTTGCGGCTGATGCTTTTGCCGCAGCATCCGCTGCTGCTCGAACTGCTGCTGCTGCATCAGCGGCCGCTTTCGCTATTGCTGAATTCTGCGCCCTAGCCGCAGCATCCGCTGCTGCTTTATCCGCTGCTGCTTTATCGGCTGCAGCCTTTGCGGTTGCGTCGGCCTTTGCTTTTGCAGCTGCATCCGTTGCTGCTTTATCGGCTGCTGCACGTGCATCTCTGATTGCCTGACATGCGGAGTCGCAATTACTTGCGGGTTCTGGAGATGAGTTCTGTTGCGGCGATGGAGAATTGTTTGAAGTCGCAATAGTTAAAGTGACACTCATTTGTTTCGTTGCAGTGTTTGAGTCTGATGCTCTTATGACAAAAGTGAAAGTACCTGCCGCCGCTGGTGTTCCGGAAATCTGCCCAGATGTGGCATCCAGAGCCAATCCATTTGGCAGCGCTCCACTCGAAACTGTGTAATTGAACGGGGCTACACCTCCCGCTGCCACCACGCTGAGAACAAAAGAAGATCCAGCGGTTCCGGAAAGACCAGATGTTGGTGCGTTAAAGACAATTTCTGGGTTGATCACGAGAGTCAGCGCAGAAGTCACAGTTACATCTGAAGCAAGAACGTTGCTTCCCTTGACTTCTACGCGTATGAATTTGCCTTCGTCGGAAATTGATGGGATATAAGTTGCTGAAGTTGCCCCAGCAATATCGCGGCATGAGCTCAAATCTGAATCTAAAGCACAAACCTGCCATTGATAGGTCTTTGTTGGAGTTGGAGAACCGCTAAATTCAACCTGAGAAGTAAGTGTTGAACCAACATAGGCGAAGCCGGATGGTTCCGCATCGTTGGATTTTGCCGGTGGAAGTGAAGCTTTTGGAGTAGCTGCTGCTGATGGCGCTGACGCGAGCGATTCACCATTAATGTTTTTTGCTTTTACAGTGAATGTATAGGAAGTGTCATTAACCAATCCAGAAATTGAAATCGGTGATGAAGATCCGGAACTTGTTGAACCATTGCTTGCGTACACAATGTATTCCGTGATCGAAGATCCACCATTATTTACTGGAGCTGTAAATGACACAGAGGCGCTTGCGTCACCAACAGATGCCACCACGCTAGTTGGTGCATTTGGCACAGTTGAAGGCGTGACGGGGGAAGATTCAGATGATTGGATCGATGTACCGATTCCGTTGGTAGCGGTAACTTTAAATGTATAAGCACTTCCATTGGAAAGTCCTGTAACGGTACAAGTTTCCGTAGGAGCCGTAACGTTGCAATTTCCTACGGCATTGTTACTTGAATTGTAAGCAGTTGCTGTGTAACTAATCACGGCTGATCCGCGGCTGTCAGCAGGTGGATCCCACGATGCCGTCGCCGATCCCGATGATGTAGAAGCGGTGACGTTTCTTGGAGCACTTGGGGCGGCGTTTATCGCAGCAGAAGATGAAGCAGAAGATGCCGAACCTGCGCCGGCGGCATTTGAAGCGATAACTTTGAAGGTGTAATTAACACCCGCATCTAAATTATTTGAGACATCACATGAGGTAGAAGGAGCTGAAATTGTGCAGGTGGCACCGGTGACGGAATTGCCCGCTTCGTCATATGCCTGTGCTGTGTAAGAAGTTATTGCTGCACCGTTTGAAGCAGGCGCAGTCCACGAAACGTTCACTTTTCCTGTTCCAGACAGAACGGTTAACCCGGTTGGTGCGCTTGGAACGCCAGCAGGCGTGAAGGAAGCCGACGGTGCAGATTCGCTTGAATCTCCAACGCCATTGGTTGTCGTTGCTGTGAAGGTGTATGAAGATCCATTTGTTAGTCCGGATACGTTACAAGAAGTGGCTGGTGGCGATATGGAGCAATTTCTCCCAGGAATAGCGGTGCCAGTTGAATCGTAAGCTTGTACGGTGTAACCAGTAATTGCTGATCCTCGCGCATTTGCGCCTGAAACACTTACGGAGATTAGACCACTTCCAACTGTTCCAGAAATAGTTGATGGTGCATTCGGTAATCCTGCACTAGTCACTGATGATGAAGGTGAACTGGAAGTCGAATTTCCTATTGCATTTGAAGCGATGGCAGAAAATGTGTAGGCCACGCCATCGGATAATCCGGTGACCGAACAAGAAGTTGCATTAGCGGCAGCGGCACAAGTAAATCCACCTGGATCAGAAACGATTGTGTAACCAGTGATTGCCGACCCACCAGTGTTGGTTGGTGCACTGAAGTTCACGGTTGTCGTGCCCGATGAACTGCTTGACGCCGAAGTAATTGTTGGTGCATCTGGAATCGTTGCAGGTATTACCGCAGCCGATGCTGTAGACGAATCTGATTGAGCAACTCCGTTATAAGCAGTTGCAGTAAAGGTGTACTCCGTACCATTGCTGAGCGGTGAAACTGCGCACGAAGTTTGCGGAGCGTTAATTGTGCAACTCGCTCCCCCCGGTGAAGCAGTCATTGTGTATGAAGTAATTGCTGGCCCGCCGGTAATAGAAGGAGGTGTGAGCGAAACCGTGGCCGCTCCATTCCCAATGGTTGCTGTAACTCCGGTCGGTACTCCCGGTTTACCAGCTGGACTGATTGTTGCCGAAGCTGCAGATGCAGAACTTCCACCAGTGGCATTGCTTGCTGAAGAAGTAAATGAATAACTTGTGCCATTAGAGAGACCCGTGATTACACAAGAAGTCGCTGGTGAGATGACGTTACATGTTGCGCCACCAGGAGAAGCGGTTACTAAGTAAGAAGTAGGTGCCCCACCTGATGAGGGTACAACGATGGCGATAGTTGCGTTTCCATCTCCTGGAGTTACCGTTGGAGTCCCTGGCACGCCAGGAGCAGCGACATTCCAAATAGCGGTAAGCGCAACATTGCTCGCAGTCATGCCAAATGTAGAGCCTGGTTGATAAGTATTTGATCCGTTACTCCAACCACCAAACGAGTATCCCGATTTAGTTGCCGGTGTTGATTGAACGGTGAAAGTATCGCTAGAAGAAAGTGAAATCTGAGTAGGTGCTGATGCGCCAGTACCGCCATTAAGCGCGTATGTGACCGCATACAACTGATTCGCCCAAGTTGCAGCGAGAATTACATTGGCGCTGCCCATTGTGTAGGTGCTTCCACCACCATAAGTATTCAAGCCATCGCTCCATCCAGTAAATGTCTTTCCCACCTGAGTTGCTGCTGATGCAACTGTGAATGTTGATCCAAACTGAACTGGAGATTGGGATGGTTGCGAGCTCGTGGCGCCATTTAAATCATAGGAAACTGTGTATGAAGCAGCGCTGTACTTTGCATACAAGATGAGGTCGCTCGTTGCAGTTACATTTGTTGCACCCTCTAAATAACTCGTTCCATCACCGTTGGCCGTGGTATTCCAACCAACAAAGGTAAATCCAGTTTTGGCAAGGGTTCCGGTATTTGTTGAAGCTGTATAAGAGCCGCCGGTTGTGAAGGCTCCGCTTCCAGGAACCGTTCCACTAGTTGCGCCGTTTCCGTTATAAGTAATCACATACGTCGCTGGGTTCCAGACAGCTACCGGTGCGACGTCACCATTCCCAATTGTGAATGAAGCCCCTGCAGGATAGATAACTGAATTAATAGTCCAGCCGCCAAAGGTGTAGCCCGCTTTGGTTGCGGAGGTGGAATCGAGGGTAATGATCTGACCAATAGTTCTGCCAGTAAGAGTGGCTGGTGCTGAACCAGTGCCTCCATTGAGTCCGTATGTCACGGAGCGAGGAATAGCTGTCCAAGTGGCTGTGAAAATATATTTATTTGCTTGAACAGTTGTCTCTGCACCTGGATCAAATTGTTCATTTGACTGTGCAACCCATTTACCAAATGTGTATCCATCGCGAGTTGCTGCAGCGCCAACTGTCATAGAATCGTTCTCTGCCAACTGCACACTCGCAATTGATGTTGATCCACCATTTGCGTTATAGGTGACGTTGTAGATTGCAATCCATTGCGCTGCAAGATTTACATTCCCTGCAGGCATTGAGTATGTGGCACCGGCTGCGTAATTTGAGGTTCCATCGTTCCAATATGCAAATGAGTAAGTTGTGGCACCGCTATTCGTAGGTGGTGGTGGAGTAAGGCCGCTACCTGATGCCAGAGTGAATGTTGCCCCCAGAATCTTTCCTGCCTCGGTAGGCGCAGTTCCAGATCCACCTGTTCCGGCGTTATATGTAACCGTATAAGTCACAGGCGTCCATACGGCGTAATAAGTCAGACTTGACGATGGAGTATCTGTTGTCAATCCTGTAGTTGCGCTAGCAGATGCTGACCAACCCCCGAAGGAATAGCCAAGCTTTGCAAGACCAGTTCCTGCAGCAAGTGTTGCGGCAGTAGCTGTGTCGTAAGTCCAATTGCTTGAAACTGGCGCTGAACCAGTACCGCCATTGGTGTTATACGAGATTGCAATCACCTTCGGTGTCCACTGCGCAGAAAGCACAAGATTGGCAGTTGATGCATACCCAGCACCCGGTGCGTAATCAGTGCCAGCAGCAGACTTCCATCCGGTAAATGTGTATCCAGTCTTCGTATATGTATTGAGGGCTACTGAGTATGGGGCGCCGCCTGTTACATAATTACCGGTAGTTGGGGCGCTGCCGCCATCAGAGCCATTGCCACTGTAAGTAATCGTGTAGCCAGTGGCTGTCCACTGAGCGATGAGAGATGTGTTAGCTGCCGACATTGTGTATGTGGCACCTGGAGCGAAGTTTGCACTTCCATCGTTCCACGCCACAAATGTGTAACCAGTTCTGGATAGCGGATTAGCGGAAACGGTGAATGTCTCACTGTTACTTAGATTTGCCTGGATAGGAAGTGTGCCGCTACCACCGTTTGCCAAATATGTAACAGAGTATGAAAGAGCTGACCATTGTGCAGTGAGGGTTACATCACCAGTTGAAACAGTGTAAGTCGATCCAGCTGCGTAGAGATTTGCTCCATCAGACCAGCCCGTGAATGCAAATCCGCTTCGCGCAAACCCAGATGCGGAAGAAACCGTGAAGGTATCACCGATAAAACGATTAATAAGTTGCGCAGGTAGAGAACCAGAAGATGTTGTTCCTGCGTAAGTAACCGTGCGCGCTACAGGGTTCCATTTTGCATATAAATTCAGATTGGCATTACCGCTATATGAAGCGTTGACCGCATACGCAGTTCCATTCCCAGCTGTTGATGTATCCCACCCACCAAAGGTGTATCCATTTCTAACTAAAGTTCCAGTATTCCCAGCGATTGAATATGAACTTCCGCCTGCGGTAAACGTTCCCGATGAAGGAACTGTTCCCGATGTTGCACCGTTGGCGTAGTAGGTAATTGTGTATCCAACGCCAGTCCAGCGGGCATAAACTGTTCTAGAGCTGTTTGGAGAGTAACTAGCTCCGCCAACGCCAATTAACGTTCCCGCTGTTGTTGTGTCATACCAACCGCTGAATGTGTAATTGTTACGCGAAGGAGTAGGAAGAGTGAGCGGTGTCCCTAAATTGTATGACCCGTTTGAAATAGCACCTGAAGTGCCTCCATTTATATTGTAAATAACTGTGTATGGGGCCGGCGTAGCAGAAGGTGAGAAACCTGCGCCGTTGTCACGGCTTCCCGTTGAATTGAAAGCAGTTGTCTTGAACTTATAGACCGTTAAATTTGTAAGACCTGAAACTGTGCAACTGAGTGGTGAAACCGCTGCCAAAACAGTACAAGTTTTTCCGGTGAGCAGCGTGCCTGCGTCGTTATATGCCTGGACTGTAAAGGAATCAACTGCACCAGCAGAGCCTGAGATGCCCGCACCTGCAACAGTGACTACGACAGAAGTGTTTCCTGCAGAAACTGACGTAATCGTTGGGGTGCCCGGTGTTAGCACTTTCCACTGTGCATAAAGCCTCGTATTTCCGTAGAGAGTTACTAATGCAGCTTCCCCATACGGAGTTCCTTTACCGTTGGCAGCCGAATTCCAACCAGTGAAAGTAAAACCGGTTTTTACAAAAAGGTTTCCCCAAAGCGCAATTCTGTCTCCAGCGGTGATCGTTAAATTATTCATGGTTCCACTTGTTGCCGTATTGCTATCAAATGTAATTGCGTATGTGTTTGCCGTCCAACGCGCGTAGAGGGTAAGTGATGAAGTTGGCGAATAAGGGTTTGTAACGGCCGCTCCGCCATTGGACGCGGACCAACCTGCAAATGTGTAACCAGTTCTCGTTAGTGAGCCACGGTTGTAAGTAGATGAAATAGCCAAACCTGTTGTGCCATAAGTGTTGCTAACTGTTGCGCTATCAGGAGATCCGATTCCTCCATTGGCATCAAATGAAACGACAAAGGTATTCGGTGTCCACGAAGAATATAAAGTCGTTGGAACGGTCGGTGTATAAGTAGAACCGATTACGGCTCCATTGCCATTTGTAGTAAGCGACCATCCTGCAAAGGAATGATAATTTCGAGTTAATGTTCCGGCTCCCGGAAGTGTGATTGCTGCTCCGCTACTTGTCTGTGCAGCGTATGCAACATTTCCGCCCACGACTGGGCTCGCGGTTCCGTAAGTATTGCTCAAAGTAACCTGAATAAGGGTATTAATCACAAAATCATTTGTAGTGGCGGTATTAGTGTTTCCAGCAGTATCTGCTGCTACGCCTTCTGCAATACGCAGCAGTAATTTCCCTGCGGTATTTCCTGTTCCTTGTGAGTTTGACGCAATAAATGTATAGACAGAGGTGCTGGATGCTGACAAGGAAGTGCTAATCGACCACCCTGTTGATGCAGCGTCTTTAGTTATCTCACTTATTAATAGCCCACTCACAGCTTCACTAAATGTTGCGGTAATTGTATAAGTAGTTGAAGGTGCCGAAACCGTTGCCGTGAAGTTGCCGCCATTGGTAATGGTTGATGTCAATGCGACTGTTGGCCTTGTCGTGTCGATTACAACGCCTGTCAACGGAGTTGGTGAACCTGATGTCACAGTTCCACTAGTTTGCTTTACAGCAATCGAGTAAGTTGAGTTGGACAAGGTTGTGAAAGTGCACGAATCTGTGGTTGCCGTTGCAGTGATTACGCATGTGACGGCACTTCCAGCAGATGGTGTAGCGGTAAATGTAACCGTGGCTCCAACTACCAGAGAACTCGACGAAAACGTAGGGGTATTGTCATTAGTGTTTTTATCACTGTTCGATATACCCGAATCGGACGCGGCCGCCAAAATAGGAGTGGTAGGAATAGCGACCGTAATCGCGGATGTTGGGATCGATACATTTGAAAAACTTCCAGCGTCGTTTCCAAATGCATCTTGGACGACGTAGACATCATTTCCCGCAGTTGGATCTGAGTAGGCGATTGTTGTCGTCGCTCCTGGCTTTAGATTTTGAGCAAGATTGAGGTAAAGAACTTTGTTAAAGAAGGTAATGCTTGAAACAGCAACGTTAGTTCCGCCGCTGGTGACGGTGAAAAGCGATGGTGGAACAAAGTTTGTATTTAAGAAACTTACATCGGTGTAAATGATTGTAATTATTGAACCTGCCGCGTTCACGCTTGGTGCTACTGCAGTTGAAACAACAGGGGGCGTTGTATCTCCATTTATTCCGCACGTATTAGGTATCGGAGGAACCTGCGAAACATCATCGCCTACCGTGATTGCAAGAAACCCAGGCGCACAGTTAACGCCCTGAGAATTTGTTGTTGAAGTAAATCGACCATTGGAAACGTAGGACGATCCACCACCGCCGCCAGTTCTCCAGGGTCCACCACCGCCACCACCGCCGTAGTACCCACCACCGCCTCCGCCGCTACCAAGCGTGCTCGGAGAGACTGCATCTTGTCCTGTGCCACCGATACCTGCACCGGCTGCTGTGCCATATGAATATCCACCAGCGCTTTGTGTTCCGCCGCCTCCGCCAGCACCATCTGAAGTTGAAGTTTGCGCACCAGTAGTTCCGCCGCCGTTGCCGCCGTTGCCAATATTTCTACAGCAAGAGTTTCCTTGGTATGTCGTTCCGCCACCACCGCCAGCTACGACAACGCGTGATGCCACACTGTTTATCGAAGTACGAATATCTGTGGCGCCACCACCACCAGAACCGTTTCTTCCACCAGCCCCACCAGCTCCACCAAAGCCACCGCCGTTAAATCCACCACGGCCACTTAAGGGATTTGAGGTATCTCCAAAACCGACTCCTTGGTCACCCACGTACATATATAGAGTTTCGCCGGGTGTAACAGTGAGTGTTCCAATTACTTGTCCACCAGTTCCGGGTGCGTAATCGCCCCATCCACCTTGCGCACCACGCGCATCAACTTTTATAGAAGTTACCCCTGCCGGAACAGTCCATGCACAAACACCAATTGGAAATACAAATGTGAATCCATTTGGTGATGTCGTAGGAGAACAACTTGGAATATCAACTTTCTTTACATCTGATGCGCTTGAAGTTGTACCTGTTCCCCATAAGTTAACTGCTGATATTCTAAAAAGATAATCTGTTTCGTATATCACTGGATAAACCGAGTACGAAGTTCCAGGTGCTGCATTTCTAGGAAAGGAAATCCAAGTTGATCCGCCATCTATGGAGTATTGAACTAAATAACTATCAATTCCGCCGCCGGTATCAGTAGGAGCGGTCCAAGTTAAATCAAACTTTGGCCCCATGGTTCCTACACCTGGTGTAGCAACTAAATCTGTTGGTGCGTTTGCTTGCGAGTAAACCAACATAGAAGATGAAGATGCCAAACTTAGATTACCCGCAACATCCACCGCGTAAGCTTTATACGTTCCACCAAGCAACCCAGTTAGCGCAATATTCGTTGCAACGTTTGCTGAAGTAATTGATACAGAATTCCATAGACTTCCATCTGCGGAAGTAATTGAATTGATGTCCGTGACATTAACCGTGCTGCGCACAAGGTAGGCGGTTCCAGTCGCATTCACCGAAACTTGGCCGGTTTGAGAATTCTTCCAAGAAATTGTTGTGTTTGAACCTACTGTAGTTACGTAGGCAGTTGGCAAAGTTGTAGTGATCCGAACGACGGGTGTTGAATTCGCTGAAAGTGGAGTAGTAAACCCATAAAGACTTTGTGTAGCTCTGAAATAGTAATTTTCTGAAGCAAGGGAAGTCGAGATTGAACATCCTTGCGTTGTCGAAGTTGCTGTAAATGTGCAACTTCCAATCGCTGTGTTGGCCGAGTTGTACGCCGTTATCGTGACCGATGCACCTACCACCAAACCTGAAGCGCTCACTTCAGGAGTTGAGTCGTTTGTTATGTTGTCAGTATTTGAACTTCCCAAATCAGAACTTTGTTGGAAAACCGGAATTTGAGGTCTTGGCAACCAATGGGCAAATAGAGTGGCATTTCCGCTCGATACAAAATTTGTGGCACCCGCTGCATATCTGGTTCCACTGCCATCCGCAGCAGTATTCCAGCCAACGAAGGCATGGTTCGTACGATTTAGAGAACCGGAATTGGTCTGGAGTGTTAGAGGTTTTTGGCCGGTAGCTGTTTGTGAGGCAGGCGCAGTACCTCCATTAGCGTTATTGTCCGAATACGTTATGGAGGAGTTCCACTGCGCATACAAAGTTACATCACCCGTTGCGACGAATGTATTTAAACCAACCGCGTAGCTTGTTCCTGTTCCGTCCGCAGCAGAATTCCAACCCGCAAATGTGTAACCGGTTCTAGTTAGATTTCCTGAGTTCGTGGCAAGCGTTGCAGGATTACTTCCGATGGCAGTTACTGCTGCAGGTGCGCTTCCGCCCGTATTTGAATTCCCGCTGAATGTAATCTGTGAGCTCCATTTAGCGTAAAGAACTAGCGCTGTGTTTGAATCGAAAGTCGCTCCCACTGCGTAATTTGTCCCCGAAGCATTCGCTGCTGTATTCCAACCCGCAAATGTGTATCCGGCCCGGGTCACTCCTGGAGC
>CAESAB010000010.1_pt1 | contig 31628 bp, 33 predicted proteins | sample 7263531 | NCBI WGS metagenome assembly CAESAB01 (sample SAMEA6814095, study PRJEB35770) | freshwater metagenome | biome: Freshwater; feature: Freshwater reservoir; material: water | place: Czech Republic | collected 2017-05-23 | depth 30m m
GTAAAACTTGGCAAAGTAACTTACTTAATTGAGAATTCTTCACCAACGCCTTATGTGCCAGTAATGGGTGTTGCAAAGGCAGAATCAGATGCGACAGTGATTGATCTAGGCGAACAAGAAGTGAGCGTTTCAGTAACTGTGAAATGGTCGCTGCTCTAAAGCCCTTTATTTCTCGCACATCTCACGCGAGTTTGGTTGTGCACGCTTAAACAGGTACGATTTGCGAGCCTCAAACGTCCCCATCGTCTAGGGGCCTAGGACATCGCCCTTTCACGGCGGTAACACGGGTTCGAATCCCGTTGGGGGCACAAGAGGTAAGAAGTAGTAACGGCTTTGATTAGTTCAAGGCCCGGTAGCGCAGTTGGTTAGCGCGCCGCCCTGTCACGGCGGAGGTCGCGGGTTCAAGTCCCGTCCGGGTCGCGAAAGAAGAGAGTGTCCACACGCTCTCTTCTTTTTTTAAGCGTTAGGTAACAATTAAATATTGGCTCGGTAGCTCAGTTGGTACGAGCGCGCGACTGAAAATCGTGAGGTCGACAGTTCGATCCTGTCCCGAGCCACTTCTAGTTTTTTTACTAGCCTGCAGAACCAGAACCTGATGGTCCTGCTTTGCGTTGCACCTGAGGTGCACCACCACTGCGCTGTCCGCCGCGAATCTTTGAACCAGTCTCTGAATGTGTTTGAGTTCCTGGGGCACCCTTTTTGTTTTTCTTTGCTTCAAGGGCAGCAAGCATGCGAGCTTTTACATCATCATTTTTATCGGACATAGTTGAAGTCTACCCCTCAGATGGAATTCGTAGGAAGAAAACAAGCATCGCAATCCAGCTGATTGCACCTAATGCAGTGAGTTGAGTTCCAAGTGAATCTGGCCAGGTATAAATCGAAGTCGCAATCACCCCATAGAAACCAGCCAATCCCCACAATGTGAAAGCTGTGATTCGTCGGTTCAAACCTTTTCGCATTAACCGGTGTGACAAGTGATCTCGTCCACCTTGGAATGGCGAAATTCCACGATAGAGACGAGATGTGACCGCAACTGTTGTATCGAGAATTGGAGTAGCCATTAAGAACAATGGAATTGCAAGAGATTTATATGCAGGAACAACACCGGGGCTTAAACGAATAGTTAACACAGAGATGATGATTCCGAGGAATAGCGAGCCCGCATCGCCCATATAAATCTTCGCTGGGTGGCGATTCCAGATGAGAAATCCTGCTGTAGCACCTGCAGTGACTATAGCTAGGGCACTTACAAGCACCTGCTGGCGATCGTAGGCAATGAAGAAGAGGAAGAAGGTGATTACTGCAACTGTGCCAGCCGCTCCGCCATCGTGATTATCGAAGAAGTTGATGGAATTACACACGCCCACAATCCAGAGGACAGTAACTGAGTAATTCAGCAGGTGATTATCAAATGCAAATCCCATTGTGTCTGTGACGGTAAGGATTACTGCAACGATGATTCCGGTAAATGTCTGAGCAACCAGTCGTGGCCATGGTGCTAAGCCACGTAAGTCATCCCATAGCCCCATCGCTGCGATTGCAAGAGCTGGAACTAATACAAAACTTGCCAGCCTCACAGTTTGCCAAGAAAAATCAACAACAAGGAGCGAACCATAGGATGCAGCAAGAATTCCAACAGCTATTGCAACTCCACCTAAATACGGAATTGGTTCTTTCTGCACTTTTCGAGCAAGAGTTGGCGCATCAACGGCATCAATTCTGAGAGCTAATTTACGAATTGGCGGAGTGATAATTCCTACGAGTGCAAAGGTGAGAAACCCAAGTAAGAAAAATTGCGCGATTGAATAACTCATGAGCTTAATTAAGTATTACTTCTGTGCCTTGAAATAATTCTGGCGAAGATCATCGACTTCAGACTTTCGGTATCTGCGATGTCCGCCTAGTGTTCTAATGGAAGTAAGTTTTCCTGCTTTTGCCCAACGTGTAACTGTCTTGGGATCAACACCGAATAAATCTGCAACTTCACGAGGGGTAAGTAATACCTCTGCATCAGGCAGACGATTCATAAGCTTCCCCCGTAAAACGTGGCTCCAAGGTATGTCCGATTTGAGCCGTTATGTCGCGAAGTATTCACCACTGGCACGCTCGTGGCAATACGTCTGAGTTACCAAAAACTACATCGAAGATTCGAATGCCTGAACAGTTCTCCAACGTGAAACGAGCCTCTCATACCCTTCGCCAGCGATTGCTCCGTCTGCAGCTTCCAATCCAGAGAGGCTAAATGCGACATCTTCGATGGATGAGTCATCAATTAATCCATCTTTACCTTGTGCGCGAAGTGCAACATCTAAATATCCAGCTAGCCCACCGTAATCAAGTTCGACGAGAGATTCGGGGTCGAAAAGTTCGAGCCAATCTAACAAGTTCTCGATTTCTTGTTCGACAGGGCCTTGTCCAAATGCTCCCGAAACTATTTCATGTGATCGAGTTGCACGTTCGCGAGCCTTAGACATAGTTGTTCGTGCAAAACAGAACGGACCATCTTCATTTTCCCCTCGGATGCGTTCTTCTGCAATAAAGAGTGAGAACCATCGCGGAGGAATAACCCACGTTTCGGTAATGATGTGGGGAACACGATCTTCCAATAAATCTACTCCGGTAGTGATTACCTCTTCGAGGGAAGGTGGGACAAAGAATGGAGTGATTGATGACGGAAGTGATTCCTTAAAGTCATCGAGTGCGGCCCAACAGCGAGTAGCAGTCGACCACGGTGCAACATAACGTTCGCCATTTATATCTAAAACGTGTGCGCCATCTGGCCGTCCTGCTGGTGGTTCAGGAAAAACTAAACGATGAAGTGCGAGCGCTTGTTCTTCTGCACGAGTATCTGCAGATGCGTCTATGCTCTGCCAGCGAATTTGATCAATGGTTTCAAATGCAGAGAGAGGTTCGTAAATTCGCAGAGATGCGACATACGGAGTTGGTCTCACGCGCGAGGGATGTAATTGCCTTCAGCAAAGGGATCGTCATCATCCTGATTTTGCTGACTTGGAGCATCACCATGTAATTCTTTGGCGAGGCGATCGAGATCCATCTCCTGAGAGTTGTACTTCAAATCGCGAGCAACTTTGGTCTGCTTCGCTTTTGCACGGCCGCGACCCATGGGCGACCTCCTTACGAATAGCTAATGTGTCAGACGCGTAGGTTATCGCGCCTTGGCGCTGGACTCCAAAGCAACGGCAAATGAGCGCGTTTTAGCCTTATGGCGAAGGGCAAAGTAGCCAATCACCTGCAGAAACAGGCTCAGAGACATCGTCGGGATACGGAATCGGTGATCGCCGATGGTGCCCATAGATACCAACCAGGAGATGACTACCGGAACGAAGGAGGCGTAGGCGATATTGGCGTAAATGCCCTTCATCGACCTGAGCCAGAAGAAACCGATGAAGAAGAGGGAAATGCATCCAAATCCCCAGATCAATGAGATTGCCTTGCCTGCAGATTTGTACACCAAATCATTTCCAGATTGGCTGCCGCGAGCAATATCAACGATTGGATTGATTTTTAGCCAGGGGTTTCGTGCCATGGTTCCATTTCCAAATGGACCAGACCATGGAGACCAGTAGTACCAACCTTTCTTAACAAAGAGTTTCATCGCTTTTACTGGGTTGCTTGCATACCACTTGATAACGCATTTAACTACATCGTTATCAGTAACTGCAGTTGCGGGTGGAACAGGTTCACACGGAACATCCGGGCCAGTATGGCTATATCCACCAGTAGTTTGTGGGCCTGCGCCGAGTTTCATCGTGACACCGAGGTTTGTGGAAATTACAGCCTTATCAATTGACACAATATTTCGTTGCAAAAGTATTGCCGGAGCGATTGCCATTACTCCGACTACGCCAACCAAAATTAGTGCTTGTACTTTTCTACTCTTGTACATCAGCGCCCAGATTATGGCGACAACTACTGTTGTAAGAATCCAACGCGGCTGCATAAAGGATGCGAGTGCTGAGAATCCACCGACTCCAAGTACTCGAATAACTAGTCCGCGATCATTAGGGCTTTGCTTAGATTTCATGATTAAGCCCACTACCATCAACATGCAGGCAGCAATTGGACTTTCATAACCGACTGCCATCGAACTTAATGAAAGAGTCGGATTAAAGGCTAGGACGACTCCAATGAGGAACATATATGGACGTAATTTTGTATCGCGCAGTTGCTTCACAAAGTAGTAGCTTGCATACGCATAGAACAGCGTTTGAAGAAGTGAGATAAGCCAGAGCAAATTTGCAAGAGTTATCTTGGTGAGAATCCAAATAAGAATTGGATAGCCTGCTGGCCAATAGGAAAGAATGCTTTTATCCGAGAAATATCCTTGTGCAATAAGGCCATCAACGCCAGACAAATAGTTTTCCCCGTCAGCACCTAACCAGCCGCCATTGGGTGTATTGATCATCGTGATGAGTTTGATCAAAAATCCAAGTACAGGAATAGCTATGAGATAGAAATTAACTTTCTTATCCTTCTTCGCAATCACCTGTCGAGCTAGCTTTGACTTACTGGCCATTATTTCTATCCTCCGTATTGAGAAACCAAGTATGAACGTGGAGCGTTCAAATCTGTAGAAGGCTCAACGACACCTGCTATCCAAGCTTTCATTCCACGTGCGGCAAGCGAGCGAATGACAAGGTCGCCGATAGATGGATCAATAATTGCGCTCATCCCAATTCCACAATTCCATGTGCGTTCCATATCGCTGGCAGGAACTGATGCGACTTCACTCAGGAATTTTGTTGCAGCAGGAAGAGCCCATGTTGATCGATCATATTGTGCAGTAAGTCCCACGGGAATTACACGCGCTGTGTTATCTGCAAGCCCACCACCGGTTATGTGGCTAAATGTGCGAAGTTTCTCTCCTTGCGCTCTCATGAGTGCTAGACAATCAAGAGTGTAAATCTCTGTCGGTGTAAGCAGAATTTCGCCGAGTGTTCTATCTAAACCTTCGTATGTCCTATTCAAATCTAATTTTTGGCTTTGCAGAATATGCCGGATGAGTGAATACCCATTTGCATGGAAACCACTAGCAGGCATAGCAATAATGAGATCGCCTGCTTTAACTTTTTCGGCACTCAGCTGATTATCTGCATCCACTACGCCGGTAGCAGCGCCAGCGATATCAAATTCATCATCTGCAAGTAAGCCCGGGTGTTCTGCAGTTTCTCCACCAACAAGTGCGGTTCCAGATTTTTCACAACCACGTGCGATTCCAGAGACTATGTCAGCAATTCTTTCAGGAATTACTTTGCCAACTGCAATGTAGTCAGTCATAAATAGCGGCTCTGCGCCACATACAACTAAATCATCTACAACCATGGCAACAAGATCTTCACCGATAGTGTCGTACTTACCTAGCTGGCGAGCAATCTCAGTCTTGGTTCCGACACCATCCGTAGATGTCGCAAGCAATGGGCGCTTCATATTCTTTAATGCTGATGCATCGAATAACCCTGCAAAACCACCAATGCCACCGATCACTTCAGGACGAGATGCACGAGCGATTGACGCCTTCATTAATTCGACTGCGCGGTCTCCGGCATCGATATCAACTCCAGAATCTTTATATGTTGCCATTACTTATGAACCTCTGTGATTTCAAGGCGCATCTTGCCCTCTGACATATCTGTCGGGATAGCAATTGGATATTTGCCAGAAAAACACGCGGTGCAGAGTTTTGATTCTGAAATGCTTGTTGCTTCGATCAATCCCTGTTCTGAAACGTAAGCAAGTGAATCTGCCCCAATAGAGCGCCGAATTTCTTCTACTTCTAAGCCGCTAGCAATGAGTTCAGCACGAGTCGCAAAATCGATTCCGTAGAAACATGGCCACTTAACTGGTGGAGATGAAATTCTCACGTGGATCTCGAGCGCACCAGCTTCGCGCAACATGCGGACAAGTGCTCGTTGCGTATTTCCGCGAACGATTGAATCATCGACAACAATGATTCGTTTGCCTTCGATGATCTCTCGCAGAGGATTGAGCTTTAGTCGAATACCCAGTTGGCGAATTGTTTGAGACGGTTGAATAAATGTGCGTCCAACGTATGAATTCTTTACAAGTCCAAGTCCATAAGGAATTCCAGATTGCTTTGCATATCCAATAGCCGCTGGTGTTCCTGATTCTGGAACTGGAATAACTAAGTCAGCATCTACAGGAGCTTCGATTGCTAGACGCTGCCCAATTCTTCCGCGAACTGCATGAATGCCCTGACCTGCAATGGTTGTATCTGGGCGCGCAAGATATACATATTCAAAGATGCATCCTTTCGGTTCTGGTGTTGCCCACATGTGAGAACGGATTCCATCTTCGTTGATTGCAAGAAATTCACCAGGTTCAACTTCACGAACAAATGCTGCTCCGACAATATCTAGCGCTGCTGATTCGGAGGCAACAACCCAGCCACGATCTAGTTTTCCAATAACCAGCGGGCGAACTCCGTGCCGATCACGAGCTGCATACAAAGTTTGCTCATCCATAAATACAAGAGAGAAGGCGCCTTCTAATTTAGGAAGTACAGCAAGCGCACTCGCTTCAACATTTTTTTCATCTTGCAAACCAATAAGGGCAGTCATGATTTCTGTATCTGTCGTTGCGCCACGATCATTTTTTGGCACGTCAGTTTCAAGTTTTTGCACTAACTCAGCAAGGGATCCTGTATTTGTCAGATTTCCATTGTGAGCTAACGCGAGTGTTCCGTACTTAGTTGGACGCAAAGTCGGTTGCGCATTAACCCAAGAACTTGATCCCGTGGTGCTGTATCTACAGTGACCGATAGCAAGATTTCCAACAAGTGATGCGAGATCAGATTCGGTAAATACCTGTGAAACAAGGCCCATGTCTTTAAAAATAACAATTCGCTTACCATCAGATGTCGCGATACCTGCAGACTCTTGTCCGCGATGTTGAAGTGCATAAAGCCCATAGAACGTTAACTTTGCGACTTCTTCATCTGGCGCCCAGACTCCAAAAACTCCGCATGCATCTTGAGGACCCTTATCTGCATCAAGAATATTGTGATTTAACAATCCATCCGGGCGACGGCTCATGGGTGCATCCTAAGCGGTAGAAGTGAAGTGAGATCTGCTCGGACTCCCGACGCAATAATTTTCCCTTGCTCCATCGCATCGGCCCACTGCATTTCGCCACGGGCAAGCGCCAACCAAGTCTGTGCATCCATCTCGATTACATTTGCCGGAGTCCCACGAGTATGTGTTGGACCGTCACCACATTGAATTGCGGCATAAGGTGGAATACGCACTTCGATTGCTCGACCCGGCGCGCGTTCAGTAAGAAGTGCAAGTGTGGCCTTTACTTCTTCCATAACAACCGGATCGCGCATCTTTAATTATCCAAACAACTTTGGGAAAGTTTCCGTATGTGCTCTGCGAAGTTCATCGAGCCCAATTGACGCACCATTGATAACGAGTGCATCGCCACCAGTAATTCCGATCTTTGTGAGAACAATCCTTTGCGCGGCAGCCTCTTGTGAGAGAGATGCGGCTTGTGCTGGATCGATAGCAACCACAACTCGACCTGGTGTTTCACTCAGTAGTGATAATCCAACGTTCTCTAATTGAATTGTCGCGCCCGTGTTGTATCGCAAAACCATCTCGGTCAGCGTTGCAGCTAAACCACCTTGGCTAAGGTCATGCGCTGCAGTAAATATCTTCTTGGTGCGACCTGCAACCAACAAATCGATTAAACGCATTTCACGTTGAAGATCTGCAATAGGTGCAACTCCTCCACGTTGTTTATGCATGTATGCCCATTCACTACCTGCTAGATCGTTTGCTGTTTCACCAAGCAAGTAAAGATCTAGTCCAGCGCGGTCAAAGGACATAGGAGTACGCGTGCGAACATCATCAATGACGCCAAGAACACCAATAACTGGAGTTGGAAGAATTGCGACTGCTCCAGTTTGGTTATAGAACGAAACATTTCCACCTGTTACAGGCAATCCCATCTCAAGACAACCGTCAGCTAACCCACGAACTGATTCTGCAAACTGCCACATGACACCTGGATCTTCGGGTGAACCGAAGTTAAGGCAGTTAGTTACTGCCAATGGTTTTGCACCAGCAGTTGCAATGTTGCGTGCCGCTTCCGCAAGAGCCAACTTCGCCCCTTCGTAAGGATTTAAGTATGACCAGTTGGCATTGGCATCAGTTGCAACAGCAACACCCAAATGTGTTTTCTCATCAATGCGAACCATTCCAGAATCATCAGGTTGTGACTGAATCGAATTTCCCTGAACATAGCGATCGTATTGATCTGTTACCCAAGATTTATCTGCGAGGTTTGGTGTTGCAGCGAGTTTCAAGACTGTCGATTTGATTTCATCGGGCGTTGTTGGGATCGGTACGTTGATAACTTCTTTCGCAACCTGATCAATATATGCAGGTTGTGCAAATGGACGCTGATAGACAGGACCGTCATGTGCAACTGTGCGAGGTGGGACATCAACAATGAGTTCACCATTCCATGTAATCTCAAGATGTTTGCCGTCAGTAACTTCTCCGATAACAGTGACAGTGACATCCCACTTCTCACAGATTTCCAAGAATCGCGCAATCTTGCTTGGCTCAACAATTGCGCACATACGTTCTTGTGATTCTGACATGAGAATTTCTTCAGGAGAGAGTGAAGGATCGCGAAGCGGGACCTTATCTAACTGAACCTTCATTCCCCCAGAGCCACCTGATGCAAGTTCAGAAGTTGCACAAGAAAGACCTGCGCCACCTAAATCTTGAATACCAACAACGAGATCTTCAGCGAAAATTTCCAGAGAACATTCGATAAGTACTTTCTCTACAAATGGATCACCAACCTGAACTGCAGGTCGCTTGGCTGGTCCTTTTGATTCAAATGTTTCCGATGCAAGAACAGATACTCCACCGATTCCATCTCCACCAGTTTTTGCCCCATAAAGAACAACAAGATTTCCGGCGCCTGCAGCTTTTGCGAGCTTGATATCGCTATGTTTCATCACGCCAACGCAGAGAGCATTAACAAGTGGATTGCCTAAATAAGTTTCATCGAATACAACTTCGCCACCAATATTTGGTAGGCCCAAGCAGTTTCCATAGCCACCAACACCAGCAATAATTCCTGGAAGAACACGGCGTGTATCTGCAGCATCTGCAGGACCGAAGCGAAGTGGATCCATGACCGCAATCGGACGCGCACCCATTGTCAGAATGTCGCGAACGATTCCACCCACACCAGTTGCAGCACCTTGATATGGCTCAATAAATGAAGGGTGGTTATGTGATTCGATTTTAAATGTGACTGCATAACCTTGGCCGACATCTACAACGCCAGCGTTCTCACCGATTCCGACAAGGAGAGCATCTGTTTTAACGGCTTTCTCGCCAAATTGTTTTAGGTGCACTTTTGAAGATTTGTAAGAACAGTGTTCAGACCACATTACCGAATACATAGCTAGCTCTGATGAAGTTGGACGTCGTCCTAAGATTTCTTTAATGCTTGCATATTCATCTGGTTTTAAACCAAGTTCTGCAAATGGCTGAGTAGTCTCTGGATTTGCTTTCGCAATTGCGACGGTGTCTAGTGACATTACTTCACCATCGCTTTCAGAACAGATGTGAAGAAAGCAAGACCATCGGCTGATGGGCCAGTCAGTGAATCAATTGCATGTTCTGGGTGAGGCATTAGCCCAACAACATTGCCACGTTCGTTGGTAATACCGGCAATCAGATTGCGTGAACCATTTGGATTTTCGCCAACGTAACGAGCGATGATGCGGCCTTCGCCTTCTAGCATCGCAAGAGTTTCGTCATCGCACATATATGCGCCTTCACCATTTTTTAATGGAATCAAAATTTCTTGGCCTTGAGTAAATGAACTTGTCCAAGCAGTATTTGTATTTTCGATAGTAAGTTTCTGGTCACGACACAAGAAATGTAACTCGTGATTTCTGGTTAGCGCACCTGGAATTAGGTGAGCTTCTGCAAGTACCTGAAAACCATTGCAGATACCCAGTAGAGGCATGCCGCCATTAGCCGCATCAATGATCGGTTCCATTACTGGAGAGAACCGTGAGATTGCACCGCAGCGAAGATAATCACCATAAGAGAAGCCACCAGGGAGAATGACGGCATCTACGCCATGAAGGTCGGCGTCGTTATGCCAGAGAGATACTGCCTCGCCCCCAGCATGTCGAACTGCGCGCGCTGCATCTCTATCATCGAGAGTGCCCGGAAAAGTTACTACGCCTATTTTCATAGAGTCACTTCTCGACTCTTACTGTGAAGTTTTCAATCACTGGGTTTGATAGCAACTTCTCTGCCGCTTTCTCTACCTCTGCTAATTGAGCAGCAGTTGGTTCGCCATCGACTTCAATTTCAAATCTCTTTCCTTGACGTACATCCTTTGCAAAGGTGAATCCAAGACGAGGAAGAGCAGCAGCAACTGCTTTACCTTGTGGGTCGAGAATTTCGGGCTTTAACATCACATCAACCACGATCTTTGCCATTTTTATCTCCCTAGTTGTTTTCTTAGAACTTATTTCCAGTTATGCGTTCATACGCTTCTGCGTATCGCTCAGCAGTTTTCTCAACAATTTCTGCAGGCAATTCTGGCGGTGTGGATTTCTTATCCCATCCACTTGACGTTAACCAATCGCGAACAAATTGTTTATCAAATGAAGGTTGAGATTTGCCTGGCTTCCACCCTGACTCTTCCCAGAATCGTGAAGAATCTGGTGTGAGTGCTTCATCTCCCAGAGTTATCTCCCCAGCCATATTGATTCCAAATTCAAATTTAGTATCAGCCAGAATGATTCCTCGGCTACGAGCGAATTCTGATGCGGTGTCGTACAACTTAAGTGTTAGCTCGCGCAGTTGTTCTGCTGATTCTTTACCAACAATTGCACTAGCCAGATCGAAATCAATATTTATATCGTGATCGCCGATGTCTGCCTTTGTAGCTGGTGTGAAAATACTTGCTGGAAGCTCTGAACCGTCTTGAAGTCCTGCAGGAAGTGGGTTTCCACATACCTCTTGATTTTGATTGTATTCAACTAATCCACTGCCCGTCAGGAAACCACGTGCAACACATTCGATAGCAAACATTTCAAGTGGTTGAACAATGACTGCACGATCTGCGACAGAGTCAGGAACTTCATCAGAAATTATGTGGTTAGGAACAATATCTGCCAAGAGTTCAAACCAAAATAGAGATAGCTGGGTCAGGATCGCACCCTTGTTTGGAATCGTGGTTGGCAATACCCAATCGAATGCAGAAATTCGATCAGAAGCTACAAGAAGAATTTCACCTGAATCATTTGTATAAAGATCGCGAACTTTTCCTGTGCGTAGATGCGTCCATCCTTCAATCGATGGTGCTGGCGGTGCGCCAGCTGCACCAAAGCCGCTCACCGTATAAAGGCGGGCTTGTACTGCGCAGCGGCAGGGTGCGCGGAAGTAATCGCGTCAATGCGATGTACAACTCGAGCAACTTGATGGCGAGCATCGCCAGTAAACTCCATTGGGTTCCCAATAAGTGCATCTAGCTCTTCGCGTTTAAATGGAATTCGTACATCGCTAGCGATTGCATCAAGGAAATTATTTGCTTTACCTTCGCGCATCCCAAGTGCTGCGGCAACTGCATGTTCCTTTATCACTTCATGTGCAACTTCACGTCCGACTCCAGCCTTCACTGATGCCATCAAAATCTTTGTTGTCGCAAGGAATGGAAGATAGCGCTCTAGCTCTGCAGCAATAACTGCAGGGAATGCACCGAACTCGTTAAGAATTGTAAGCATCGTCTCGAGCAATCCATCGATTGCGTAGAAAGCATCAGGAAGAGCCACGCGACGTACGACGCTGCATGAAACATCGCCTTCATTCCATTGATTTCCTGCAAGTTCAGAGACCATCGATGCATATCCACGCAAGATGACAGTAAGTCCATTTACGCGTTCGCATGATCGTGTATTCATCTTGTGTGGCATTGCAGATGAACCAACTTGCCCGGCTTTAAATCCCTCAGTAACGAGCTCGGCTCCAGCCATCAAACGAATTGATGTTGCAAGCGATGATGGAGACGTTGCAATCTGAACAAGAGTTGTAAGAACATCGTAATCAAGAGAACGTGGATAAACCTGACCGGTTGAATCCAGTACTCGTTCAAAGCCAAGTTCTTTAGCAATTGACGCCTCTAGTTTTTGGTGGGCTTCAGTGGAACCAAGTAAATCGATTGAATCTTGTGCGGTGCCAACAGGTCCTTTGATACCGCGCATTGGATAGCGATCTTGCAAAGACTGCAGGCGTTCGTATGCAAAGAGAAGTTCTTCGGCAGCTGATGCAAAGCGCTTACCTAGAGTTGTAATTTGAGCCGGCACATTATGTGAACGCCCTGCAATTGGTTGTTCTGAAAACTCTGCAGCTTTCTTTCCAAGTGCGGACAGAAGAGCAACTGTCTTATCGTGAACAAGTTTAAGTCCATTACGTACTTGCAGCGCTTCAATGTTTTCAGTGAGATCGCGGCTGGTCATGCCTGCATGGATTGCTTCATGCCCGGCAAGTGCATTAAATTCTTCGATCCGCGCTTTTACATCATGCCGGGTTACTTTTTCGCGAGCATCAATAGATGCAAGGTCAACCTTTGAAACTACTTTTTCATAATCTGCAATGACAGAGTCAGAAATCAAATGCCCTAAAACAGATTGAGCTCGCGCAACCGCAATCCAAAGTTTGCGCTCTGCGATGATTTTTGATTCTGGCGCAAAGATCTCTCGCATCTCTTTCGATGCATAACGATCGGCTAGTACGCTCACTGATGCATTCTCCCTCATTTAATTGCCCTTCTCAGCGACCGACGCATTGAGCGCGATATCTGAACGATAGAAAGAGCCATCCAGTTCAATCTGTGAGATTGCTCGATAGGCACGGTCGCGGGCCTCGGTTAAATCTGATCCAATTCCCGTGACTGTCAATACTCGACCCCCTGCAGAAACAATTGCATCACCACTCTTGCTTGTACCGGCATGGAATATTTGAGTATTTTCAATTGTAGGAATGTGAGAAATCGGTGTACCCGTTTTTGGTGATTCTGGATATCCGTGCGCCGCAAGCACGACAGTGACAGCACTGTCATCACGCCACTGCAAGACTGCATCATCAAGCGAATCCGTTGCTGCCTTGTAAAGCAAAGTTGCAAGAGGTGTCACGAGTCGCGGGATAAGTACCTGAGTTTCTGGATCACCAAAACGTGCGTTAAATTCGATAACTCGAATTCCCTCATCTGTGAGTGCCAAACCAGCATAGAGAAGACCAACAAATGGAGTTCCACGTGCTGCCATTTCAGCAATCACTGGGGCTAAAACTATTTCATAGGTCTCTTCAACAATGTCATCCGGAGCCCATGGCAATGGTGAATATGCACCCATGCCACCAGTATTTGGTCCTTCATCGTTATCAAATGCGCGCTTGAAATCTTGTGCGGGTTGCATTGGCAGAATATTTCTTCCATCTGAAATTCCAAATAGAGAAATCTCTGGGCCTTTGAGATATTGCTCAATAACGACTCGATTGCATGCAAGTGCATGAGCAAGTGCTATTTGGCGATCTTCTGTGACGACGACACCTTTGCCAGCAGCTAGGCCGTCGTCTTTCACAACATATGGGGCTCCGAAAGTATCTAAAGCTTTTTCTATTTCAGATTTTTCTGTGCAGGTGAAACTTCTTGCAGTTGGAACGCCAGCATCGCGCATCACACCTTTTGCAAAATCTTTCGATCCTTCAAGTTGTGCAGCTGCTTTTGATGGACCGAATACTGCAAAACCTGCCTCGCGAAGCACATCAGCAACTCCATTAACTAATGGAACCTCAGGGCCTATGACAACTAAATCCACTGCAAGCGTCTTGGCTAATTCACAAATAGCTTGGTTATCTGTAATTACTACAGGGTGCAAAGTCGCTATAGAGGAAATCCCTGGGTTACCAGGTGCGACATGTAGCTCTGTACAACTTTTATCTGCCTTGAGTCCTAGTGCGAGTGCGTGCTCTCGACCGCCGCTTCCGACTAGGAGGATTTTCATCTTAGATGAAATCCTTTACAACAATTGTTTGATCTCGCCCGGGCCCAACACCAATCGCACTCATGGGCGCACCAGAAATCTTCTCCAAGAAAGTGATGTAATCCTGAGCATTCTTAGGAAGATCACTTAACTTCTTCGCACCGGTTATATCTTCTTTCCAGCCAGGAAGATATTCATAAATTGGGATCGCATGGTGGAAATCAGATTGTGAGGCAGGTAGTTCTTCCACTCGCTTGCCATCAATTTCGTATGCAACACACACTGGGATTTGTTCCCATCCAGTAAGCACATCGAGCTTTGTTAAGAAGAAATCAGTTAATCCATTAACACGAACCGCATAACGTGCAATTGGAGCGTCATACCAACCGCAGCGACGGGCACGTCCGGTAGTGACGCCAACTTCGCCACCAATTGTGCGTAGCTTTTCTCCATCTTCGTCAAAGAGTTCAGTTGGAAATGGTCCAGATCCAACACGAGTTGTGTATGCCTTGACGATTCCGATTACACGATCAATCTTTGTAGGTCCAATTCCAGAGCCTGTGCAAGCTCCGCCCGCTGTTGGATTTGAAGAAGTTACAAATGGATAGGTGCCATGGTCAACATCGAGGAGAGTTCCTTGAGATCCTTCTAGCAGTACACGCTTGCCAGCCTTTAAGGCGTTATCAAGCAAAAGCACGGTATCTGCAACGTATGGACGCAGAATCTCTGCATAGCGTAAGTATTCTTCAAGAACATCTTCAACTTCAATGTCTTTACGGTTGAAGACTTTAATCAACACTTGATTCTTATCGCGAAGTGCGGCCTCTAGCTTCTGGCGAAGGATTGAAGGATCAAATAGATCCTGAACGCGGATTCCGATGCGATTTATCTTGTCAGCATATGCGGGTCCGATTCCGCGACCTGTTGTACCAATTTTTGATTTACCTAAGAAGCGCTCAGAGACTTTATCGATTGTGCGGTGATAAGGAGTAATCAAGTGAGCATTGGTTGAAATCACTAACTTGCTGCAATCGATTCCGCGTTCTGTAAGCCCTTTGATTTCTTCCAACAAAACACCTGGGTCAATAACCACACCATTTCCAATTACAGGAACAACATTTGGAGAAAGAATTCCTGAAGGTAACAAGTGCAGTGCATATTTCTGATCACCTATAACGACTGTGTGTCCGGCATTGTTTCCGCCTTGATAACGAACAACATAATCAACGCGATCGCCGAGCAAATCGGTAGCTTTACCCTTGCCCTCATCGCCCCACTGTGCTCCCAGCAGTACTAATGCAGGCATGGATAAAGCCTCTCCGACTCGTTGGTGATTAAATTATTTTAGTAGTGAAGTTCCGGTTGAACGAAGATCTTCGCAAGCAACACCGACGCGTGCAGCGATCCCAGCTTCAGCAGCCTTACCCCATGCACGAGGATCGTAAGCCTTCTTGTTTCCAACTTCGCCATCGATCTTCAGTACGCCGTCATAGTTTTTGAACATATGCTCAACAACTGGACGAGTAAATGCGTACTGAGTATCTGTATCGATATTCATCTTAATGACGCCGTAATCAAGTGATTCACGAATCTCTGAAAGAAGTGAGCCAGAACCACCGTGGAAAACCAAATCCATTGGCTTGCTGCCCGCAGGAAGACCAAGCTTCTTGGCAACAGCCTCTTGAAGAGTCTGGAGAATCTTTGGCTGAAGAACTACGTTTCCTGGCTTGTAAACACCGTGAACGTTTCCGAATGTTGCAGCAACCATGTAGCGTGCATTTGCATCTGTTCCAAGTGTTTCAATTGTAAGGAGTGCATCTTCAGGAGTTGAGTAAAGCTTTGCATCGTGCTTTGCTTCAATGCCGTCTTCTTCTCCGCCGACAACGCCGATTTCGATTTCGAGAACAGTCTTTGCAGCAACTGACTTATCGAGTAGCTCGCGAGCAATCTTCATGTTCTCTGGCATATCAACTGCTGATCCATCCCACATGTGTGAGTTGAACAGTGGCTGCTTTCCCTCTTTAACGCGCTGTGCGCCAAATTCAAGAAGTGGGCGCATAAATCCATCTAACTTCTCTTTTGGACAGTGATCAGTGTGAATACCAATGTTGACGTTGTAATTCTTTGCAACAACGTGTGCAAATTCTGCGAGCGCTACTGCGCCATCGACCATGTGCTTAACAGTTGAACCAGATGCGTACTCTGCTCCACCCCAAGAAAATTGAATAATTCCATCGGATTCTGCTTCGGCGAATCCACGAATAGCTCCGATAATTGTCTGTGATGATGAAACGTTGATTGCAGGATATGCAAATGAACCAGCTTTAGCGCGGTCCAACATCGCTGCATAAACTTCAGGGGTTGCTATTGGCATCTGATGCTCCCAAGTGAATAACTAGAACGGGTGTAAACGCTCCGACGCACCATTGGGTCTAAGTGAGGCTTACGCCTAATCCAACCACCTACCCCCACGTAAGAAAAATCGGCACACGCATTACGCAGGGGCTAGATGGGTAGAACCGCTCTTAGGGGTGGAGGGTTTTCTGCAGGAAAGCAATCAATCCAGCAATCAGGGCGGGGCTACCAAGGATTTTGAGCAAGATCGAGATTAGTACTGCAATCGTCATTTTTCTCCTTTTTTGGGAAGTTGGGTGAGTGCGAATGATTGACGCGTTCACAGTTGAGAACTTAGAAATAAGTAAGTGCTGTTGATAAAAAACTATAGAAATATTCGTTGGCGGACAGTAACCTCGTATGTATGAGCGCTAACTCGAATTCACCGCATGACTCCATTGAGAATCTATCGAGTGAGAACCGAACTTTTGCCCCATCGCCTGAATTTTCTGCACAAGCTAATGCAGATGCTTCCCTTTATACACACGCTGACAAAGATCGAATTGCTTTTTGGGAAGAGCAAGCAAGCGCTCTGACGTGGGAAAAGAAATGGGATAAAGCTCTCCAATGGAACGCACCATTTGCGCAATGGTTTGTTGGCGGCACTATAAATGCAACAGTCAACGCACTTGATCGCCACGTAGCCGAGGGGCACGGCGCCCGAATCGCATTTCATTTCGAGGGCGAGCCAGGAGATACAAGAACTATTTCTTATGCACAGCTACTCACAGATGTAAGTAAGGCTGCTAACGCTCTGACAGAAATAGGCATCAAATCCGAAGATCGAGTTGCGATTTACATGCCACTTATTCCTGAGGCAGTTGTTGCAATGCTTGCATGTGCCCGCATTGGAGCAATTCATTCTGTTGTCTTTGGTGGTTTTTCTGCCGACGCACTTCTCTCTCGAATTCAAGATGCAGATGCAACACTTGTCATCACAGCAGATGGTGGCTTTAGAAAAGGTGCTGCCTTTGCTCTTAAGCCAGCAGTGGATGAAGCACTCAAGGGTTCAACAAATGTTTCAAAGGTTTTGGTTGTAAAGCGAACAGGACAAGAGACTGCATGGGTCGAAGGCAGAGATATCTGGTGGCACGATCTTGTTGAACGCCAAAACTCAACCCATAAACCTGAATTCTTCGATAGCGAACACCCGTTGTTTATTCTCTACACATCCGGAACAACCGCTAAACCAAAGGGAATTTTCCATACAACGGGTGGTTACCTGACACAAGTTGCATACACTCACAGAGTTGTTTTTGATATTAAACCTAAAACCGATGTTTACTGGTGTACAGCAGATGTTGGCTGGATTACGGGTCATTCATACATGGTGTACGGACCTCTCATAAATGGTGCAACCCAAGTTATCTATGAGGGAACTCCTGACAGTCCGCACAAAGGACGCATGTTTGAAATCATAGAAAAATACGGTGTCACAATTTTGTATACAGCTCCAACGCTGATTCGCACTTGGATGAAATGGGGAGATGAATTCCCAAACAAGTTCAATCTTTCTGCGTTACGTCTACTTGGTTCAGTTGGTGAACCAATAAATCCAGAAGCATGGATGTGGTACCGCCATGTAATTGGTGGAGGAAATTGCCCAATTGTTGATACATGGTGGCAAACCGAAACTGGCGCGATCATGATTTCTCCACTGCCAGGTGTCACCGCGACAAAACCAGGCTCTGCCATGCGACCACTTCCAGGAATTGGTGCAAAAGTTGTCGACGAAAATGGAGTCGCTGTCCCAAATGGACATGGTGGTTATCTCATTCTTGATCAACCTTGGCCATCAATGTTGCGTGGCGTGTGGGGAGAAGCGGAGCGTTATAAAGAAACGTATTGGTCTCGCTTTGAAGGAATTTACTTTGCGGGTGATGGCGCCAAGCTAGATGACGATGGAGCTATTTGGTTACTCGGTCGTGTTGATGATGTGATGAATGTTTCGGGTCACCGAATTTCTACAACAGAAGTTGAATCCGCACTGGTTTCTCACGAAGCGATTGCAGAAGCGGCAGTTGTTGGTGCAGCTGATGCCCTTACAGGCCAAGGAATTGTTGCTTTCGTAATTCTTCGTGGTGGCGTAGAACATGCGAGTGGTGATGAGCTCGTTAAAGAATTGCGAAACCATGTAACTAAAGAAATAGGCGCAATTGCTAGACCACGTCAGATTATGGTCGTCAATGAACTTCCAAAAACTCGTAGCGGTAAAATCATGCGCCGTTTACTTAAAGATGTCGCTGAGAATCGCGCAGTCGGAGATGCGACAACACTGGCTGATCCAAATGTAATGAAGTTAATTTCTGAGGGGCTCAAGTCAACTAAAGACGAGGATTAGCAAGAGCTTTCTCAATTTGGTGACGCACATCGGCAATAAGGCCTGGTGCGTGGTTACTTACCTGTAGATAAAACTTGCTCTCCGACATGGCATTTTGACCTGTTGCCCAAGGTGCCCAGAGAAGAATTGTTCCGATTACATAAAAAAGAAGAACATATTTTCCAACTTCAAATACTGCACCTGCCAGTGAATCAACGATTCGCAATGGTCCACGTATCACGGTAAATCTCAAGCTTTTTGCAATCTGAGTTCCCACCCATGCTGCTGCATAGGCTCCAACAATGATTGCCACAATTAGCCAACCTGATTGATCGTATTTCACAACGAAATACATTGCGGCGACTCCACCCGCAATAAAAAATGCAGTTCGTAAAATTGTTGTAACCAAGCCATTCTTAAATCCAGTGATGAGAGCTACCACGGCAACGATTGCAAAAATTGCGTCGAAAATCATTTCACTCCTAGGTACTTAATTACAGCTAGTTCAATCTCTTCAGTGGATTTAAATGGACCAAATTTCTCATAGACAACTGTGCCATCTTTATCTATCAACCAAGAGACAGGCACACCCATTCCAAACTTCTTTCTCGTTGAACCATCGACATCGTAAAGAATTGGCCAATTGATTCCGTGCTTTTCAATAAAAGCGCGCACTTTGGCTTGATTCTTTTCCTCTACGGCTATTCCAACTACTTGAACTTTCTCATGGTACTTAGTCAAGAAGTGAGCAAAATGAGGCAGCTCTTCGCGACAAGGTGCGCACCATGTTCCCCAAATATTAATGATTGCTGGACCCTTTATGGCTTCGACAGAGACAGGTTCACCTCCACCCAAACATTCGAGAGATAACTCATTTTCTGTTCCGATTTCAAGATCTGCACAAGAAACAACTTCGCCCTTAACTGGGATGGGCTCTGTAAGTGAGCAACCAGATATGAATAGAACTAACGAAAGACCAACGAGAATCTTCTTCATCGGAAATCCTTATCGGTCTTTACTAAGAGTTTCGCCTTTTCTTTATCCATTTCGCCAATGCCCACTGATGGGCAAATTTTTGCAACAGGACAGGCACCACACGCAGGTTTGCGTGAGTGACAAATTCGGCGTCCGTGCCAAATCATTCTCTGTGACAAGTTTGTCCACTCTGGTTGTGGAATAAGTTCTCCAACTTCGTGTTCAACTTTCACAGGATCTTTGGAATCCGTCCACTCGAATCGGCGAGACAAGCGACCGAAGTGTGTATCAACTGTTATTCCGGGAATATCGAAGGCATGGCCTAAAACAACATTTGCAGTTTTGCGACCAACTCCCGGCAGAGTTACTAACTCCTCTAGGGTTGAAGGAACTTCGCCATCAAAGTCTTCAACTAGTTTTTGCCCAAGACCTTTAAGGTGACGCGCTTTTGCGTGATAAAAACCTGCGGAGAAAATGAATTGTTCAATTTCTGCAAGGGGTGCCTTTGCATAATCTTTTGCTTTCTTATACTTTTTAAATAGAGCTGGGGTTAATGTATTGATTCGCTTATCCGTACATTGAGCGGATAACACAACTGCAACCGTTAACTCGAGTGGATTCTTAAAATCCAATTCGCAGCGTATTTCTGGGTAGGTCTTGGTCAAAATGCGATAGATAGCCCGTGCGCTTTTGCGAGTTTCCCTATCGACGGCCATGCGAGTAAACTACCCACGTGCCACAAGAAGATGAAGTCGTACGACGCGCCCCACTGTTTACTGCCCTAGATGATGCGCAAGCTGCATCTCTGCGCGCCTCTATGGACTCAGTCAAAATTAGCAAGGGCGGAATCCTCTTTAAAGAAGGCGACGAAGGCGAACACGTCTACGTAATCCTTGATGGAAAACTCAAGCTTGGTACCTCAAGCGGGGATGGCCGCGAGAATCTTTTATCAATTCTCGGACCTGGCGAAATGTTCGGAGAGCTTTCACTCTTTGATCCAGGCCCACGCACTTCAACTGCAACAGCAGTTACCGATGCAAAGTTGTTCTCCCTTAGTCATGAAAAGTTAATTCCTTGGCTTAAAGGAAATCCTGAAGTTTCTCTGCACCTACTTGCTCGATTGGCGCAGCGTTTACGCCGCACAAATGAGGCAGTCGGCGATTTAGTTTTCTCTGATGTTCCAGGTCGCGTTGCAAAGGCTCTTATTGACCTTGGCCAACGTTTTGGTAAGAAGACTGAAGAAGGACTTTTTGTACACCACGACCTAACGCAAGAAGAACTTGCTCAACTTGTTGGCGCATCTCGCGAAACAGTGAATAAAGCACTTGCCGATTTCGCTGGCCGCGGCTGGTTAAAGCTTGATGGTCGCGCGGTTCTTATCACCGATGTAGAGCGTCTAGAAAAGCGCGGCAAATAGTTTTTTTACGAACTATTTAACTTCTACAGTTAATTCAACCTCAACGGGTGAGTTAAGTGGAAGCTCTGCAACACCAAGAGCACTTCGTGCAGCAATCCCAGCATCTCCCCAAATGTGCATAAACAATTCTGATGCTCCATTTGCAACCGCTGGTTGAGAAGTAAATCCAGGGGCTCCATTTACATAACAAACGATTCGAACAACCTTTACAATCGAATCAACTGGAGCAACTAGTTCTACCGCAGAGAGCGCATTTAAAGCGCAAATCTCTGCAAGAGCTTTCGCTTCTTCGATCGTGATATCTGATCCAACTTTGCCTTCACGTGCAATCTTTCCGTCGACCATTGGAAGTTGGCCAGCAGTAAAAACAATATTTCCAGTGCGCACTGCAGGAACATATGCCGCAAGAGGCTTAGACGAAATCGGAAGTACTAAACCTTTTTCAGCCAACTTTGCGCGAACATCTACTGACATTTATTTGATCTCACGCTTCATGTAGGCAACTAGTTGTTCTCCACCTGGTGCAGGAATCACTGTGACAAGTTCCCAGCCATCTGAACCCCAGGTATCAAGAATTTGTTTTGTTGCATGTGAAAGAAGTGGCACAGTTGCGTATTCAAACTTCATCTTAATTTCCTCCGGCTAGTGCTGCTTTAACGAGAGATGAAACGAGCGCTCCATCTGCTTTCCCTGCGATTTGCGGTTTGATTGCGCCCATAACTTTGCCCATGTCCCCAGGCCCAGCAGCACCTGTTGATGCAACTGCTGCGGCAATTAACTTCTTAATATCATCTTCTGAAAGCTGAGCAGGTAGGTACTTCGCAATAACTTCACCTTCAGCTTTTTCCTCTGCAGCTTTATCTGCACGACCTGCTTTAGCAAATTCATCTGCTGCTTCTCTGCGCTTCTTTGCTTCACGAGAAAGCACGGTGATGATTTCGTCTTCAGTGAGTACTCGAGCCTCTTTGCCAGAGACTTCTTCATTGGTAATCGCAGTCAAAACCATGCGAATGGTTCCTGATACAACCTTGTTGCTGCTGCGAATTGCCTCTGTGAGGTCGCTCTTAAGTGTCTCTTTTAGTCCCATGGCTGTATCTTCTCATGCCTATGGCATATGTACTTCGTGAGGCCGAAATGCCCATCTTGCCCGCGGGCCATGATGACATCCGCGTTCTTCATTTTTCAGATCTGCATCTAACGCCTGCGCGAAAGAAAGAGATTGCAGATATCAAGTCATTTATCTCTCTCAAGCCAGACTTAGTGATTAGCACCGGTGATTTCTTAGCCCATAAGAGCGCGGTACCAGTGGTGCTTAATGCACTAGATGCACTTCTGGATTTGCCCGGCTTATTTGTATTTGGCTCTAATGATTACTACGAACCTGTTCCAAAGAATCCGCTTAAGTATCTTCTGCCAAATCACGGGAAACGTGTGCATGGTCCGGAATTGCCTTGGCAAGAACTAGATTCAGGATTGCAAGCACGTGGCTGGAAAAATGTAAATACATCACGAACCACAATAACAATAAAGAAAACTGTGATTGAAGCTCGCGGAACCGACGATGCACATTTGGAATTTGATGATTACTCACTTGTGGCCGGTGAAGCGGGAAAGTGTCACATTGCAATCGGAGTAACTCATGCTCCGTATCTGCGCATTCTTGAGGGAATGAAGAAAGATAATCTCGATGCAATATTTGCAGGCCACACACATGGTGGGCAAGTTCGTCTTCCATGGCCAGGTGGATCAAAAGCACTTACAACTAATTGTGATCTCCCGAATTGGCGTGCGCGTGGACTTACGGTGCTCAGTGATGAACCGTTTCTTCATGTCTCTGCCGGAATGGGAACAGGACCATTTTCTAGAATTAGAGTCGCAAGCCCACCAGAAGTTTCGCTAGTAACTCTTACTTCAGCTTTTTAAATCCGCTTGGGCATTTTGGATTAATGCCAGTCACGGTTTTCTTAGACTTCCCTTTCACACAAACCATTTTCTTTATTGACTGTGAAGCAGTCTTAGCTTCTGGCGTTTTCCCCTCTTGAGAGGGCTCTTTAGGGGCTTCTTCTAATTTCAAACTAATGGTTGGTATGGAGAATGAGAATCCAGAAGCAATAAAGTTAAACCAACCGCTATCTTCGCGGGCGATTGATGTGATTATCGAACTCTCGCCTCGGTCATTAGTAATACTCAGTGTGGCTTTTAAGTTCGTTCCTTGTAGACCAAACATGCAGCGCGCTGTATTTGCTTCTAATTGAATTGAGTAATTACCTTTAAAAACAGAGCCATCCTTCGCAAAGTGAGGTGCAGCTACTGAATAATCAAGTGATTGCGTTTTTTCATTAAATGTTGGCGGCCCAGATACATAAGCTGTGGAATTTGTATTTACGAAACCTAATATCTTTCCCTTATCGCCACCGTTTTTGTAAAGACAATCAAGTGCTTTTTGCCCAGCAGCAACTACCACTTGTCCTCTTTCAACACTTCTTACTGACCAGAAGGAAGGCATTGCCACAGCTTTATCCGTCATGAAAGGTTGCATCGCTTTGAAAGAACTCATCATGTAAGTTCCGCGATTTGAAGCAACAATTCCAAGAGTTGGCGGCCACTCTTTAGATCCATAATTCTTTGGGACTGTTCCACCCATTACTGTTCCCCAGATTGAATCGGTGATATTTTCAATGGTTGTTTCAGCTACTACAGATGGGACACGACTTGGTGAGCCTGATATTTCAACTTCGATTCCAGAAGATGTCTCCTTCAGCACTGTTATTTTGCCATTCGTCAATCTTCCATGCATCCAGCCATGAGTTTTGGCATTCAATTTAAGTTGCAACGCAAACGATGTGTTTTCCGCAAAACCAACTGGTTTTCCACAAATACCATTTTCAATCACTACACATTCGATATTCGAACCAAGTGCCATGTAATCTAGAGATAACCTTCCATAAGAGTCAATTATCTGCTTTGTTACGCGAGCTTTGTAATTCCCGCTCTCTAATTCAACAGCTGCGATATTCGCCAAAATACTTGGGTCCTTTGACGTGAATTCACCAGTATCCCAATTAGTTATTGAAAACCGCTGTATTACATAGACCCCTACCGAGTAAGTGTTTTTCCCAGCAGAATTTTGCAAACCTGGAAATTCTAAAACGCTCGCGGTGGAACCTGAAGGGAGTTGAAACTTGGGATTACCTTTGAATTGATTTCTTTCAATTTCAGGGAAATAGGTTCTTTTCGTGGGTGAAATTCTCTTATTTTTCGAATCGGTTGCAAATACGTTGGCAATGCAATTTGTTGTGTAACCATCTTCGCAAAAGGGGAGGAATGCTATGTAGGAGAAGTCTTTTTCACCTTTGCACTCTTCTAAAGACTTGCATAACAGCTGCCCTTTGCTGTTTTCTGAAACTAGATAAGAAGTCTGAGCAACTGCCTGATACCCAAAATCATTGAACCAAACGCCAAATGTCTTGTCGTTTGCTCCTCCCGGGTGCTGGCGCTCCCATGATCCGAAAAGGTCAAACTGTTCATCCGGTAGTTCAGCTGCTGAGAGTGGGGTAAGAAAAGCACTAACCAATCCAATAAGAACTACACATATTCTTATTGGTTTTTTCATTTTAGCTCAGTGCCTCAATATCAGCATCAACCATTAGTTCCGCAAGCTCTTTCCAATGTGTCTTCGCTTTCCAATTAAGTGCTTTCTCTGCCTTAGATGGATCGCCGATGAGGGCATCAACTTCTGTTGGGCGAATGTATTTCTTATCCGTCTCAACATGGTCTTGCCAATTAAGTCCTGCACGTGAAAACGCAGCTTCAGCAAAATCTTTTACCGTTGCGCCAACACCTGTAGCAACAACGTAATCTGAAGGCTTATCTTCTTGAAGCATGAGCCACATGGATTCGACATATTCCTTGGCATAACCCCAATCGCGTACTGCGGTGAGATTTCCGAGGAATACCTTCTCTTGCTTGCCAGCTTTAATAGCCGCAACTGCGCGGGTAATTTTACGAGTGACGAATGTTTCACCACGGCGTGGAGATTCGTGATTGAAAAGAATTCCGTTTGTTGCATGTAGCCCATAACCATCTCGGTAATTAACAGTGCACCAGTACGCCATCAACTTTGCTGCAGCATAGGGAGACTGTGGGCGGAATACTGAATTCTCATTTTGTGGTGGTGGTGTAGACCCAAAGAGTTCTGAAGTCGATGCTTGATAGAAACGAATATCTAAATCTGCAGAGCGAATAGCTTCAAGGAGACCAACTGCTCCTACTGCATCTACTTGGCCTGTGTACTGCGGCATAGTGAAAGAAACCTGTACGTGTGATTGTGCACCTAAGTTGTACACCTCTGTTGGTTTGATTTCGCGAATTAAGTTGGTAAGGCCAACACCATCAATGAGATCGCCATAATGAAGAAACAACTTTGGATTCTTCTCGTGCGGGTCCTGATAAATATGGTCGATACGTGAAGTATTAAATGTTGAAGATCGGCGGATGAGTCCATGTACTTCGTAGCCTTTAGCAAGAAGAAATTCTGCAAGGTATGAACCGTCTTGACCGGTAACACCTGTTATCAGTGCAACTTTTCTACTCATCGTCTGGCTACTCCCTTTGCAGCTGCATCTATATACCAAGCGATAGTTGATGCGATTCCATCGCGTAAAGAAATCTTCGGTGCCCAACCTAGCGATTTAGCCTTTGAAACATCAAGCACCTTGCGTGGAGTCCCATCAGGTTTTGATGAATCCCATGCAATTTTGCCCTTGAATCCAGAAAGTTCGGCTACTAACACGGCAAGCTCTTTAATTGTGAGGTCTTCACCTGAACCAATATTTAAATGAAGAGGCGAATCGTATTTTTCTCCAAGATGAACCACAGCAGCAGCCAAGTCATCCACATGTAAGAACTCACGCTTAGGAGATCCTGTCCCCCACAAAGTCTCAGTGGCAATGTTTTTTTGGGATGCCTCTACAAATCGACGAATAAATGCAGGCAATACATGAGAGCCTTGTAATTCAAAATTATCGTGTGGTCCATAAAGGTTAGTTGGCATCAATGAAATCCACTTGCGGCCATATTCTTTTCGGAAAGACTTAATGAGTTCAATTCCTGCAATTTTTGCAATTGCATACGCCGAGTTTGTTTCTTCAAGTGGGCCAGTAAGTAAATACTCTTCCTTAATTGGTTGAGCACAATCTCGGGGATAGATACAACTAGAACCTAGAAAAATAAACTTCTCGACATCAGCAGCATGGGCTGCTTCCATGAGGTTACTTTGGATACGTAGATTGTCCGCGAGGAATTCAACAGGGAATGCATTGTTTGCCCCAATGCCGCCAACTTTTGCAGCAGCATCTATGACCAATGATGGTTTTGTTGATTTCAAGAATTTTGTTGTGGCATCACGATCGAGTAAATCTACGACTTTACGATTGACTGCAATTACCTCGGCGCCAGTTTTTTCGTAGGCTCGTACGATTGCAGAGCCCGCAAGGCCGGTTCCACCAGCGACAACGATTGTCATGGTCGCAGTCTAGATGCGATTACTTGAATTCTTTATTTCTTGGTGAATTCAGCAGCAACGAGTTCTGCGATTTGTGCAGTATTTAACGCAGCACCTTTGCGCAGGTTATCTCCGCATACAAACAAATCGATTGCCTTTGGATTATCTAAAGACTGGCGAACGCGCCCAACCCAAGTCGGATCAGTTCCTACGACATCAGCAGGAGTTGGAAATTCCTTCTTCTCTGGATTGTCATAGAGCAGAACTCCTTCTGCTTTCTTGAGCGCAGACTGTGCAGCTTTGCGTGTAACAACCTTTGAAAAGACTGCATGAACTGTTAATGAGTGTGTAGTGATTACTGGAACGCGTACACATGTTGCAGAGACTTTAAGTTTTGGCATCCCAAGAATCTTGCGAGACTCATTACGAACTTTAAGTTCCTCAGATGAATAGCCAGCTTCCTTTAATGAACCCGCCCAAGGGACAACGTTCATAGCAAGCGGTGCTGGGAATGGACCCAAATCTGTAATCACTCCACGAATATCTTTTGCAACTGATCCTAAGTTCTTGCCTGCTACTTTAGAAATCTGGTCGTGCAGTGCATCGATTCCAGGTTGTCCGGCACCCGATGCAGCTTGGTAAGAAGAGACAACAAGTTCTTTCAAGCCAAATTTCTTATCGAGAGCACCCATTGCAACAATCATGGAAAGAGTTGTGCAGTTTGGATTAGAGATGATTCCCTTTGGACGCTTCTTAATATCTTTTGGATTTACTTCTGGAACTACCAATGGAACTTTTTTATCCATGCGAAATGCACCAGAGTTATCAACAACTACTGCTCCACGCTTTGCGGCAATTGGAGCCCACTCTGCTGAAATTTCATCAGGCACATCGAACATGGCAATATCAATTCCATCGAATGCTTCAGGTGAAAGTGCTACGACGGTAATTTCTTCACCGCGGCACATTAATTTCTTGCCCGCGCTACGAGCAGAGGCAATAAGACGAATTTCTCCGTAGACATTCTTGCGCTTGCTCAAGATGTCGAGCATGACTGTGCCGACTGCGCCAGTTGCGCCTACGACTGCAAGTGAAGGCAGTTTCTTGGCTTTCTTCACTGTCATCGTCCTGTTCCTCCGTAAACGACTGCTTCTAGTTGATCTGCATCTAACTGAAATGCAGTGTGAGCAGCCTTTGCTGCGCGTTCTAGATCTGCCTCGCGAACGATTACAGAGATGCGAATTTCAGAGGTAGAAATCATTTCAATATTTACGCCGGAATCAGCCATTGCCGCAAAGAAAGTAGCTGTAACGCCAGGATGTGAACGCATTCCTGCGCCAACTAATGACAATTTCCCGATTGTGTCGTCATAAATTATTGATGCGAATCCAACTTCTCCTTGAATGCGCTGCAGTACAGAAGTAGCAATCTGGCCTTCTGCTTTTGGAACAGTAAATGAAATATCTGTAAGACCTGTAGCTGCCGCAGAAACGTTCTGCACAATCATGTCAACGTTAATGTCGTTATCGGCGATTGCCTGGAAGATGCGCGCAGCAATACCCGTGCGGTCAGGGACACCAACGATTGTTACTTTGGCTTCTGACTTGTCGTGTGCCACGCCAGAGATGATTGCTTGCTCCATGGTGCCTCCTTCTGGATGGTTTTCAACCACCCATGTTCCTTCGTTTGGTGAAAATGATGAACGTACGTGAATTGGTAAATTGAATCGACGCGCGTATTCAACGCAACGCAAGTGAAGAACTTTCGCGCCTACTGCTGCGAGTTCAAGCATCTCTTCGTATGTAACAGTCTTTAACTTGCGCGCCGCAGGAACAACGCGTGGGTCTGCAGAAAATACTCCGTCAACATCTGTGTAAATTTCGCAGACATCTGCATCCAGTGCAGCAGCGAGCGCCACTGCAGTTGTATCTGATCCACCGCGACCAAGAGTTGTAATGTCTTTTGTATCTTGTGAAATTCCCTGGAACCCTGCAACGATTGCAATAGCGCCACCATCAATTGCTTCGCGAATTCGACCAGGTGTTACGTCAATGATGCGTGCCTTGCCGTGAACAGAATCTGTAATCACTCCTGCTTGCGATCCAGTAAATGAGAGCGCTTCAAATCCAAGATTATGAATTGCCATCGCAAGAACCGCCATGGAAATTCGCTCGCCTGCTGTAAGCAACATATCGAGCTCGCGCCCCTGAGGAATTGGCGTGACGGCATTGGCTAATTCAATGAGTTCATCGGTGGTATCGCCCATTGCGCTAACAACTACGACCACCTGATGGCCAGCCTTTTTCGTTGCCACAATGCGAGCGGCAACGCGTTTCATGCCCTCGGCATCAGCAACTGAGGAGCCACCAAACTTCTGAACGATCAAACCCATGGCTTAAGTGTGAAGCAGATGAAAAGATGGCGCTAGCCAATTATCTGGAAATCTCAATTAATGAGACGGACTCTCGCCCATATATTGAGACTAAAGGGTCGTGCGACCTTCGAATGCACGCCCGAGCGTAACTTCATCGGCGTATTCAAGATCCCCGCCTACTGGAAGCCCTGATGCAAGACGAGAAACGTTAATGCCCATCGGCTTAATTAAGCGTGCCAAATACGTAGCGGTGGCCTCTCCCTCAAGATTTGGGTCGGTGGCAAGAATGATTTCAGTGATGGTCGAATCTGAAAGGCGCTGCATTAACTCGCGAATGCGAAGCTGATCCGGGCCGATTCCATCGATAGGACTTATCGCTCCACCAAGCACGTGATACTTGCCGCGGAATTCTCGAGTGCGCTCGATAGCAATAACATCTTTGCTCTCTTCGACAACACAGATCTTTGTTCCATCACGACGTGGGTCTCTACAAATCCTGCACTCTGTTTCTTCAGAAACATTGCCACATTGCGTACAGAACTTCACTCGTTCTTTTACTGTGCGGACAGCTTCTACAAGGTTGGCAGCAATCTCTGAATCTGACTGCAGAATATGAAAAGCAATGCGCTGCGCACTCTTTGGACCGATACCAGGCAGGCGACCAAGTGCATCAATGAGATCTTGAATCGCGCCTTCATACATTCCTGTACTCATTATTCGTGGTTCGTTTCACTAATGACCGTTGCACCAAGTTCGGCGGCAAGCAGCGCAGCACCAGATAACTGCGTCTTATCTGATGGCGCCTCTGATGTTCGCACAGCTCGAGCTTCAGGAGTTGAGGTTGTATCAATACTTGGGTCAACTGTTACTTCAATTTTGCGATCTAAGCCAACTACCTCGATAAATGCCTGGCGCAGAATTTCATCTGATTCGCTGCGCACAAATGAATCACGTGCACCGGGATTGACGATTCCAATCGTAATGTTTTTATCATCCACGCCCAGAATCTGCGCACTTGCTGAAAGCAGCGACCACGTTAAGCGACGGCGCTTCTTCACATTCTCAATAACATCTGGCCACAACCTTCTTAACCCAGCAACATCCATGGAATCAACCTTCGGCTTCGCTGGAGCTTCAGCAGCTTGCTTTGCAACCTTAACTGGCGCTTCTTTCTTCGCTTCAGCAGTTGCAGCACTTACATAATCAGCCGGATCTGCATCTTTCGCTTTATCTGATGTACCTGCTGCAGGCTGTGAAGAATCTTGAGCGAGGAGAGTATGTGAGCGAAGCGAGTTACTCGACGGCTCAACGATTCGAGCAGTCGGCGCTATGGATTCAACTCGCTCCAAACGCTCAATGCGAGCAAGTAAGCCTGCTTCACTCGTATCGCCCATAGGCAAAAGAATTCGCCCGCAGATGAGTTCAAGAATTAATCGAGGCGCAGTTGCTCCGCGCATTTGCGTAAGACCTTCGGCTGCAATATCTGCTGCACGTGAAAGCGATGCTTGCCCGATGTTCTGTGCTTGTATGCGCATGCGTTCGAGTTGATCATCTGGAAGCTCACGCAAAATGCTATTTGCATTAGTTGCTTCAAGCGCATCGACAATCATTAAATCGCGCAGACGTTCCAACAAATCTTGCGTGAAGCGACGTGGATCATGTCCAGATTCAATGACGCGATCAACGGTCTTAAACACGGTGGCACCATCACGCGCAGCAATTGCATCCATTGCGTCATCAAGTAATGCACCGTCTGTAAATCCAAGTAATTGAATTGCGATTTCATAGCTCACGCCATCTTTTCCAGCACCTGCAAGAAGCTGACCTAGAACGGAAAGAGCATCACGAACCGAGCCCCCAGATGCGCGAACAACAAGTGGTAGAACGCCTTTAGCAACTTTCACGCCTTCGGATTCGCAAATACCTTCAAGGTGGGTTGTAAGAATTCCTGGTGGCACTAAACGGAATGGGTAGTGATGAGTACGTGAACGAATAGTTGAAATTAACTTCTCTGGTTCAGTTGTAGCAAAGATAAAAATTACGTGGGGAGGTGGCTCTTCAACAACTTTGAGAAGCGCGTTAGCTGCACCCGGCCCAAGCTGGTGCGCTTCATCGATGATGTAAATCTTGTACTCGCTTTGTACTGGAGCAAAGAATGCTTTATCGCGAAGTTCGCGAGCATCATCTACTAATCCATGAGTCGCAGCATCGAGTTCAATAACATCGATTGACCCTGGACCATTTGCAACTAAATCTTTACATGATTGGCACACACCACAAGGAGTTGGTGTTGGGCCTTTTTCGCAGTTAAGTGAGCGCGCCATAATGCGAGCGCTAGAAGTTTTTCCGCAACCGCGTGGGCCACTAAACAAATATGCGTGATGTGTTTTGCCAGATTCAAGCGCATTAGAAAGCGGAACAGTGACATGTTCTTGGCCAATAACGTCTGCAAATACAGACGGGCGATACTTTCGATATAACGCTAAAGACATTTCTTCTACTCTCTGGTCGATCGCGATTCAATTCACTCCTAATTGGCCGCGAACTTTTTGTGTACTACTTATCTGTGCTTGGGAC
>CAESAB010000011.1_pt1 | contig 31136 bp, 27 predicted proteins | sample 7263531 | NCBI WGS metagenome assembly CAESAB01 (sample SAMEA6814095, study PRJEB35770) | freshwater metagenome | biome: Freshwater; feature: Freshwater reservoir; material: water | place: Czech Republic | collected 2017-05-23 | depth 30m m
ACAATGTGGGTCTGGTTCTGACGGGCCTCGCGAGCTTTCTGCGCAATCTCGTACTTGTACTTACCAAAGTCCATGATCTTGCATACTGGCGGAACTGCCTCGGGTGCGATCTCTACGAGATCTAATCCAATTTCATCTGCCATTGCTAACGCTGCTTCTATATCTACAACTCCCACTTGTTCACCGGTGTAATTGATGAGACGAATTTGAGGTGTACGGATACGGTCATTAATGCGCGGTTCTGTTGTGATTTCAGCTCCTAAGTTCGGTTCCACTTGAGTATCCAAGTTGCCGCAAAAATCGCGCACCGCATAGGAAGGGCTTCTAGAAAACTAGAAGTTCTTCGACAAACCAATCCGCCGAAGCAGTAGAGGTGGGAGCGGTGAGCTCCTCTTGCAGCAGCCGGGGCTACTGGTCTGCCGTAAGGGTACCCGAAGGGGCTGATTAAGAAAAATCTGAGCGTGAGGCTTTAGCCCATCGCGTGCAGGCCACCATCGACGTGAATGATTTCACCAGTGGTCTTTGGGAACCAATCGCTGAGAAGAGCAACAGCGCCTTGCGCGGCTGGGACTGGATCTGCAACATCCCAGAACAATGGACTGCGACTGTTCCATACCTCTTCAAAATCACTAAAGCCTGGAATTGATTTAGCCGCCATAGTTCTAATTGGCCCAGCTGCAATCAAATTGATTCGTACATTATCTTTTCCTAAATCACGCGCTAAGTAGCGTGATGTTGATTCGAGAGCCGCCTTTGCAACGCCCATCCAGTCATACTTTGGCCACGCCACTTGAGCATCGAAATCTAATCCAACAACCGATGCGCCATTCTTAAAGAGTGGGTGGCACGCCATAGTCAGGGATTTCAATGAATACGCAGAGACCTGAACCGCAGTTGCTACATCTTCCCACTGGGTATTCAGGAAATTTCCCCCGAGCGCTGCTTCGGGTGCGAATCCAATTGAATGTACAACCCCATCGATGTGTTTGACGTGCTTCTTGAGTTCTGCGGCAAGACCATCTAGGTGTTCTTGATTCGTAACATCTAACTCGATGATTGGTGCTGATTTCGGCAGACGGCCTGCGATGCGAGTAGTCAGACTTAATCCACGGCCAAAACCAGTGAGAATTACATTCGCACCCTCTTCTTGAGCAAGGCGTGCAATATGAAAAGCAATAGATCCATCTGTAAGAACACCCGTTACTAAAACATTCTTGCCGTCAAGAATTCCCATGTTCAGTGTCCCATCCCTAGTCCGCCATCGACTGGAATGATGGCCCCGGTTATATAACTTGCTCGAGGTGATGCAATAAATGACACAACGTCTGCAATTTCTTCCGCTGAACAGAACCTACCGAGCGGAACTTGTGCTGCAATATCGCCTCGACGTTTCTCATCGAGCGTTGCAGTCATATCGGTTTCCACAAAGCCTGGTGCAATCACATTAGCTGTTATGCCTCTGCTGCCTAGCTCACGGGCAAAAGATCGAGCCATGCCAACTAGGCCCGATTTTGATGCAGAGTAATTAACTTGGCCCGCTGCTCCTACTCCACCAACTACCGAACCGATAAATATCAATCGTCCTCGCTTGAGTTTAAGTAGCCCCTTAGTTGCTCTCTTACTTACTCGAAACGCCCCAGTGAGATTAGCGTTGATGACACTTTCAAAGTCTTCATCACTCATTCTCATCACCAGGGTGTCTTTAGTCATTCCAGCATTTGCGACGATGATTTCAGGAATACCTATCTCTTTCTCAATCTTTTCAAAGGCAGTCTCAACGCTAGCCGTCACGGTTACATCCATCTGTACCGCATCGAACCCCTCAGGTGGAGTACCTGTTCGATAGGTGATGACTACACGATGACCATCAGCTTTCAGAGCCCGTGCTATCGCTAAACCAATTCCGCGATTTCCACCGGTGACCAGTGCGATTGATGTCGGCTCGCTCATGAGAGAAAACTACCCTACTGTTGCTCTATGGCTAAAGAAGAGGCTGCTTTCGACATTACGAGCGCCCCGCAGGGTTTATCGAAAGATCAGAGTGCTCGTCAGCGCCGTTATTTCTACTCGATGATGATTCGTACTGCCTGTTTTATTCTGACTGTGTTACTGCCCAGTCCATATCGTTGGTTTGCATTACTTGGAGCGGTCGTGCTTCCTTACATTGCCGTCGTCGTTGCAAATGCTGGACGCGAGACAGTGATTCCAGGGTCTGCAATCCTGAAAAAGAGGCCGCGAGGAATTGAGTAAGTCTGCACGTTCTGAGCCATATTTTTTTCTTAAAACTTTGGTAGCACTGATACTTCTAGTCGGCTGTTTATGGGCCTCTCAGTGGCAATTTAATCGAGGCCTTGACCGCCAAGAGAGAAACTCACGTATCGAGAGTCACGTGGCAATGCCTGTTAAGCCACTTGAGAGCGTTCGCCTGAATCCAGCTTCGCACGAATGGCAGACAATCATCACTGAAGGGGTCTTTGATACAAAGAATCAAATCCTTCTGCGAAACAGATATTTCGAAGGTGTCTATGGATTTGAACTGCTTACATTGTTTACAACAACAAAAGGTGAATCTTTTTGGGTTGATTGCGGATGGGTTAAGGCAGGTAAGAATGCGCTCACTAGGCCAGAATTGCCATCTATTCCAACAGGACAAGTAAAAATCACTGGTCGTTTACGCCTTGATTCTTCACTTCCAAGAGGTTCATTCTTTGCTATTCCAACTAATTCTTCTACTGGATTAATCTCAAAAGCCAATGCGCAAGGTGCGAATTCGACGGAAGATTTCTATTTGGATTTACTCTCCGGTTCAGAATCGGCTCTTACCCCAGTTGTCCCTGCCGCTCTCCCTGAGCTTTCTGATGGGCCGCATATGGCTTATGCATTGCAATGGGTCTTCTTTGGCGGGCTAGTTGTCTACGGAAGATTTCTCATTCGTCGTGATGTCTTGTCTAGCAAAGAGCTCTGAGTACAGACCTCCTTGTGCAATTAACTCTTCATGGGTTCCTTGTTCAGCAATAACACCTTTATCTAGAACCAAAATTTGATCTGCATCCATAACAGTACTTAACCGATGCGCAATCACAATTGAGGTTCTGCCCTTAAGCGCGTGTTGGAGTGCTTGATGAACTAAAGATTCATTTTCTGAATCCAAATGCGCAGTTGCTTCATCAAGGATCACAATCGCTGGAGATTTTAGAAGCAGGCGTGCGATTGCCAAACGTTGCTTCTCTCCCCCAGAAAGTCTGTGACCACGTTCGCCCACCATCGTGTCAAAACCGTTGGGTAGTGAAGATATGAGTTCCCATATCTGAGCCGACTTACACGCTTGAATCATCTCTTCTTCAGTCGCATCTTCTTTTGCATATCTTAAGTTCTCGGCAATAGTCTCGTGAAAAAGATGAGCATCCTGCATAACAACACCGATTGAATCACGGAGTGATTGCACAGTGAAGTTTCGAATATCCTCTTCGTTAATCGAGATTGCTCCAGCAGTAACATCGTACAAACGTGGCAAAAGAGCACTGATAGTTGTCTTGCCTGCACCCGATGGACCAACAATTGCGGTGAGAGTTCCAGCCGCTGCCACGAATGAAATTCCTTTAAGAACTTCCCCGCTTTCGACAGTTTCAGGTTTAGATATGGACTCAAGTGAAGCTAAGGAGATCTCCTCAGCTTTGGGATAGGTGAAGCGAACATCGCGAAATTCAATACTTAGGTTGGTCTTGCTCAACTCGGTTGCATTGACTGAATCAGTAATCATGGGATGAAGATCTAGAACTTCAAAGACTCGCTCGAATGACACAAGTGCTGTCATAACATCGATTCGAACATTAGAAAGAGCGGTAAGAGGGCCGTAAAGACGAATAAGTAATGCAGTAATTGCAAGAAGTGTTCCAACGGTAATTGTCTGGTCTATAGCCAGTTGCCCGCCAATTCCGTAAGCAAAAGCAGTAGCCACTGCAGCGACGCTGGTGATGCCGACGAAGAAAATGCGATTGAGCATGGCTGTCTGTATTCCGATATCAGCCACTTTGCGAGCCCGAATTCTAAAGAAGCTCTCTTCTTTCTTTGGCTTTCCATATAGTGACACCAGAAGTGCACCCGAGACATTAAAGCGCTCGGTCATCGTGCTAGACATAGTTGCGTTGAGATTGAATGAATCGCGAGTAAGTGCCTGAATCCTTTTTCCAACCCATTTAGTTGGGAGTAAGAACGCTGGCAAAAGCAGCAGGGACACAATGGTGATCTGCCACGAAAGGATGAGCATGGTTGTAACTACAAGAACCAAAGAAACTACGTTACTCACGACACCTGAAAGAGTTCCTGTGAAGGCCTGCTGTGCGCCCATTACATCTGAATTGATTCTGGATATTAGTGCTCCAGTTTGAGTCCGAGTAAAGAAGGCAATTGATTGTCTCTGAATATGCGCAAATACTTGGGACCGTAAATCGTAGATTAAACCTTCACCGATGCGGGCCGAGAACCATCTGCCGAAAATGTTAAACGCTGCATCGACAATCGCGAGTGCACCAACAAGCAGGGCCAGCTTTGTCACTAACTCAGAGTTTTTAGGAATAACACCCTTATCAATCAACTCACGTAGCAAAAGCGGAGTAGATACGACAAGGAGAGCCTCGATGACTACAGTGAAGAGAAAGATGATGATGTGAGACTTATATGGTTTCCCATATGTAAAAATCCTCTTTACGGTACCAGGCTTTAGTTTCTGGGACTTAACCGATGGATCCGCAGTCATTGACCGAAAGGTCATCCACACAGCGTGTTGAGACATGAACTATCTAGATACTTAAACAGTAAAGCCGAGTGCGCGAAGTTGCTCTCTGCCATCGTCGCTGATTTTATCTGGCCCCCAAGGTGGCATCCATACCCAGTTAATTTTTACATCATCTGTAAATGGAGCTAGCGCCTGACGTGTTTGATCTTCAATTACATCTTGCAATGGACAAGCCGCAGAGGTGAGAGTCATGTTCAGAACGGCAATATTGTTATCATCGACCATCATGTCGTAAATCAGTCCAAGATCAACGACATTAATTCCGAGTTCTGGATCGACAACATCTTTCATTGCCTCATTGATATCTTCAAGCTTTGCAACCATGAGCTCATCCTACTTTCTATTTATGAATTCTTTGCCATAGCTTGAACACTTGCATCCTTAAACGCCATCCACCCAAGAAGAGCGCACTTGATTCTCGCCGGATATTGCGAAACACCCGCTAGGGCCACTGCATCCTCGAGTACATCCTCATCCCCTGTCTGCGTCCCCTTGCTCTGCATCAAGTGCATAAACGAATCAGATATGACCTGTGCCTGTGAGAGGCTCTTGCCAATAAGCAGGTCAGTGAGGATTGAGACGCTAGCTTGAGAAATAGAGCATCCAACTCCATCCCATGAGATGGCAAGGATCATTTCACCATCAAGTGTGACATTGAGCGTTATCTCATCGCCACAACTTGGATTGATGTGATGAACCTGTGCATCATAAGAGGTCGCTAATTTCTTATTCTGAGGATTTTTATAGTGATCAAGTATCACTTCTTGGTAGAGATTATCTAATTGCATCTTTATGCAAAATATTTCTGTGCGTCGCGGATACCAGTAACTAGAGCTTGGATGTCATCCTGTGTGTTGTACAGATAGAGTGAAGCTCGCGTCGTTGCAGGGACTCCAAGTTTTCTTGTCAGTGGCCATGCGCAATGATGTCCTGTACGCACAGCTATACCTTGACTATCTAAATACTGACCAAGGTCATGAGGATGTATTTCACCGACAGTAAATGAAACTGTGCCCCCACGTAGTTCCATATCCAATGGACCCACAACTTTGACATCATCAATGTGCGCTAGTTCGTCAAGAAGTAACTTTGCAAGTGAGACCTCGTGAGCATGGATACTTTCCATTCCAATGTTGCTCAAGTACGTGAGCGCAGCACCCAATCCAACAGCTTGCGCCATATTGGGAACTCCAGCTTCAAATTTTCGTGGTGCAGGAGCCCATGTCGCTGATGTCATGGTGACGTTCTCAATCATGGATCCGCCGGTGAGAAAAGGAGGCAACTCACTGAGAAGCACAGCACGTCCCCACAAAATTCCAATCCCAGTTGGGCCAACAGTTTTATGTCCCGAGAAAGTAATGAAATCTGCGCCTAATGACTTAACATCAACTTTCATATGAGGAACTGATTGGCATGCATCTAAAACTACGACTGCACCTACATTGTGCGCACGCTTAACAATCTCCTCTAAGGGATTAATTGTGCCAAGAACATTAGATTGGTGAGTAATGGCAACAACCTTGGTGCTTGAGTCAATAACTGAGTCAATGGATGAAAGATCTAATCGACCCTCTGGAGTTACTTCAAACCACTTGAGTGTTGCTCCAGTTCGAGCCGCTAATTGCTGCCATGGGATCAGATTTGCGTGGTGCTCCATTTCAGAGACAACAATCGAATCGCCCGCTGTGAGATGAAACCTATTTCCGCTTTCGGCGTTACCCATTGCATAGGAAAGAAGGTTGAGAGATTCAGTTGCACTTTTTGTAAAGACAATCTCTTCAATTTCTGCATTGAGAAACGTTGCAACGATAGCTCGAGCTCCTTCTAGGGCATCTGTAGCTTCTTCAGCCAGTTGATGTGCGCCTCTATGAGCCGCCGCATTATGAAACCTATAGAAATTCGACTCAGCATCAATGACCACATTTGGTTTTTGGCTGGTAGCCCCTGAATCCAAATAGATCAATTTCTTTCCATCACGAATAGTCCGACTGAGGATCGGAAAGTCTTTCGCTATTTCGTAAGGATTCAATGCCATTGTTATGCGCTTACGTACTCCGCATAACCATTCGCTTCGAGCTTATCGGCTAGTTCTGGTCCGCCTTCTTCAACTATGCGTCCATTAGCAAATACGTGCACAAAATCTGGCTTGATGTATTTCAAAATTCTTGTGTAGTGCGTAATCAAGAGGATTCCATGATTATTGGCTTCCTTTGCGCGAACTACTCCCTCTGAAACGATTCGGAGCGCATCCACATCGAGGCCTGAGTCTGTCTCATCTAAAATTGCAAATTTTGGCTTAAGGAGTTCAAGTTGCATGATTTCGTGACGCTTCTTTTCTCCCCCTGAGAATCCCTCGTTAACATTTCGCTGCGCAAAAGATGGATCCATTTTCAAGGATTCCATTGCAGCCTTTACCTCTCCGACCCATTCGCGAAGTTTCGGAGCCTCGCCACGGAGTGCAGTAGCTGCGGTACGTAGAAAGTTTGAAACAGATACGCCTGGAACTTCGACTGGGTACTGCATCGCAAGGAATAGTCCAGCCTTTGCGCGTTCATCGACAGTCATATCCAGGACGTCAGCGCCATCGAGAGTTACGGTTCCACCGGTGATTGTGTATTTAGGATGTCCAGCAATCGAATACGCCAGAGTTGATTTACCAGAACCGTTTGGGCCCATGATTGCGTGAGTTTCGCCTGATTTGATTGTCAGATCGACTCCCTTAAGGATTTCAACCGAACCTTGTTCTGTATCGACAGATACTTTCAGTCCACGAACTTCTAGTGTGCTCATATCTATCTCCGTTACATCTCTACCGTGACGGAGTCTCCGTCGATGGTTACTGGGTACGTCTTCACTGGTGCTACAGCTGGGGGCGTAAGCGCTTCTCCGGTGCGTAAATCAAATTCTGCACCATGAAGCCAGCACTCAATCTTGAATTCAGATACATCACCTTCAGAAAGTGATGCATCAGAGTGACTGCATACGTCGCCAATTGCGAAAACTTCAGCGCCCACTCGTGCAACGCAAATTGTTTCGCCATTCTTCTCAAGTCGAACTGGCTTTCCATCGGCTAAGGTGGCTAAAGAAATATCTGACATTTATTTACCGGCCTTTGCGAGTTCATCATCAATTCTGCTCATGATGCGATTTTGAATTTCTTCGTTATTGATTTCAGAGACTATCTCGTTAAAAAAGCCGCGAACAACAAGACGTCGTGCGTCATCTCCATTGATGCCACGTGACATCAAGTAGAAGAGTTGCTCATCATCAAAGCGACCTGTTGTAGATGCGTGTCCAGCTCCAACAATTTCACCAGTTTCAATTTCTAGGTTTGGAACAGAGTCTGCTCGTGCACCATCTGATAGAAGCAAATTACGATTGAGTTCGTATGTGTCTGTTCCTTCGGCAGCTGCTCTAATAAAGACATCACCAATCCATACTGTGTGTGCCTTATCTCCAGCAAGTGCTCCCTTGTAATTAACTCGGGACTTAGCATTGGGAACCTTATGGTCCACAAACATACGATGTTCGAAGAACTGTCCTGCTGTTGCAAAATACACACCCGATAGATCACATGATGCACCTGGTGCAATAAAATCTACAGTTGGAAGCAAACGAACCACGTCTCCCCCAATTGTTACAACTATTGATTTGAATGTTGCATCTCTATCAACAATCGCATGGTGGCGAGCAGCATGAATTGTTTTTGCTCCCCACTCTTGCAGTGAAATGAAGGTCAAGTGGGCGCCCGCGGAGACATGAATTTCTAGGTCTTCGGCTAGATGTGTATCACCTGTGTTCTCAATAATCACGACTGCCTTTGAGTTAACCCCAGCATTGATCAAGACTCGAGAAAATTCGGCTTCGGTCGTTCCTTCAGATGTTCGCCCGAGAAAGATTGGCTCTGTGATTTCAGCATTAGCGTCAATGGTCAGAACCGTTCCAATATTCGTGAACTCTCGAATACGGTTGACAATTGCATCATCCGATTCGGTAAGTGCTGATATTTCTCGCTGCTCAAAAGACGCGCCATTCGGAAGCGAATTCTTGGCAGCAAGTGAATGACGATTTATTGCAACTGCAGAACCATCATGCATGCCGCCTAAACGTTTGAGCGGCGTAAAACGCCACGCTTCCTCACGCCCCGTAGGTGTGTGATTGTCGAGAAGATTTGATTGAAGAGTTGTCATTAACCGACTGCGCCTTCCATCTGAAGTTCGATGAGGCGGTTAAGTTCGAGTGCATACTCCATTGGGAGTTCACGAGCAATTGGCTCAATGAATCCACGCACAATCATTGCCATTGCTTCGTCTTCGTTGAGCCCACGTGACATGAGATAGAAGAGCTGATCATCGGAGATCTTTGACACCGTTGCTTCGTGACCCATAGAAACATCATCTTCACGAATATCCACATATGGATATGTATCAGAACGAGAAATCGTGTCGACCAAAAGCGCATCGCACTTGACTGTACTTGCTGAATGGTGGGCACCTTCTTGTACTTGCACCAAGCCGCGATAAGAAGTTCGACCTCCACCACGAGCTACGGATTTTGATATCACTGAAGAGGATGTGTATGGAGCAGCGTGAACCATCTTTGCTCCTGAATCCTGATGTTGTCCAGGACCTGCAAAAGCGAGTGAAAGTGTTTCACCTTTCGCATGAGGGCCCATAAGCATGACAGCTGGATACTTCATAGTTACCTTTGAGCCAATGTTTCCATCAACCCATTCCATGGTTGCGCCTTCTGCGCAAGTGGCACGCTTTGTCACAAGGTTGTACACATTGTTAGACCAATTTTGGATTGTTGTGTAACGAACGCGAGCACCCTTTTTGACGATGATTTCAACAACAGCAGAGTGCAATGAATCAGACTTATAAATTGGCGCAGTACAGCCCTCTACATAGTGGATGTATGAATCCTCATCAGCAATGATCAAGGTACGTTCGAACTGTCCCATATTCTCGGTATTGATACGGAAATATGCTTGTAACGGAATATCTACATGCACGCCTTTAGGAACGTAGATGAATGAACCGCCAGACCACACTGAGGTATTGAGAGCAGCAAATTTGTTGTCACCTACAGGAATGACGCTACCGAAATACTCTTTGAAAAGTTCTGGGTGCTGCTTTAAGCCGCTATCTGTATCAAGGAAGATAACTCCCTGCTTCTCAAGGTCTTCACGGATGGAGTGGTACACAACTTCAGATTCGTACTGTGCTGCAACGCCAGAAACAAGACGCTGCTTCTCAGCTTCCGGAATTCCAAGACGGTCATATGTATTCTTGATGTCATCTGGAAGGTCATCCCACGTTGTTGCTTGCTTCTCAGTTGAACGAACGAAATACTTAATAGTGTCAAAGAAGATTCCACTGAGGTCAGATCCCCATGAAGGCATTGGCTTCTTGTAGAACAGACCCAACCCCTTCAGGCGTAATTCAAGCATCCACTCTGGCTCATTCTTCTTAGAGCTAATGTCGCGTACAACTTCTTCGCTCAATCCACGTTTGGCGTTAGCACTTGCGTCATTGTTATCTGACCAACCATATTCGTAGTTGCCAAGGCCATCTAGTTCGGGATGTGCAGTTGTCATGAGAGCGCCTTTCCAGCGGTTGTTTTTACTCTGTTTATTGCAGGATTTTTGGGGATGTATGTCGTGCACACACCATCACCATGAGCGATAGTGGCAAGCCTTTGAACGTGCGTTCCGAGTATTTGAGAAAAGGCTTCTGTCTCTGCTTCACAGAGTTGTGGAAACTCTGCCGCAACGTGAGCAATTGGACAGTGATGCTGACACAGTTGCTCTCCATTAGCGTGAACTTCAATACTTGCGGCGTACCCCTGCTCGGTGAGAAATGATGCAAGAGCGCTGGATTTATTTGTTTTCTTAGCTAATGAAACCTCTGCTTTTCGCTTGATGTCTTCTGCGCGACTATCTGCAAAAGCTTTTACTAGATGCTCACCAGATTGCGCGGACATGAATTTCAACGCCGCCACCGCTAAGTCATCATATGAATGCTCGAATTGTTCACGGCCACTATCGGTCATGACAAAAACCTTTGAAGGTCGACCGCGTCCGCGAGAAAGCGCAACGTGTGGATCACGAGCTTCGAGGACTCCGTCTGCGACTAGTAGATCCAGGTGACGTCTAATTCCAGCGGGTGTCAGTCCCAATCTTTCCCCTAGAACAACCGCAGTCGATGGGCCATTTTCCAGGACCGAGCGACCTACTGCTTCTCTGGTGCTCAGGTCATCGATTTTCACAACACTATTGTGACGTAATTCCCTTCGCCCCGCCAGTCGAGGCGTAAGTGTCTTACACAGATGTAGGTCATAGGCTAAGGCGCATGAGTGTTAAGGGAGGACTTTCCAGGCGATTGTTGCCAGGGTTGACCGGTTTACTCCTTTTTCTTCAGAGCGCTTTAGTCATCACCGGCGGAGCTGTTCGACTTACTGGATCCGGACTTGGTTGCCCAACATGGCCTGAATGTGTGCCCGGCTCCTATCTTCCAGTCGAAGGTCAAGCAGAGGGAGCGCTACATGCATGGATTGAGTTTGGAAATCGGTTACTTACCTTCGCACTTTTCTTCGCCGCAGTCGCAACCCTTATCGCTGTGTTCCGTTCTTCCAGAAGAGACCTGCGCTTTCTCGCAGCTACTCAGATTTTGGGGATTCTTGCTCAAGGAATTCTCGGTGGAATTACAGTCCTAACCGACCTCAATCCACTTTCAGTTGCATCTCACTTCTTGCTTTCAACTGTACTGATTGGTGCTGCCACGTCGCTACATTCGCGCAGACATCATCCGTATGTAAGAACTTCTTCAACACAAGTTCGAATCTCTCGAGTTTCATTTCTTCACGTTATCTTGACCTTCGTTGCCATCACAATCGGAACTCTTGTCACCGGTACGGGGCCTCACGCCGGTGATGTTGATTCTCCCCGCTTGGATTTCTCTATATCAACAATCACTCGTTTTCATAGCGGATCGGTCTGGCTGTTAGTGCTCGTTTCAATCTACTTCTACCGCTCCCCTGATCTGAAGTTCGAAACAAAACGTTGGTTACTCATCTTCTTCGTACTCACCATCGCACAAGGTGCACTCGGTTATATCCAATATTATCTGGGAGTGCCTGAGCTCCTTGTTGGTTTTCATCTTTTAGGATCAGTTCTTGTATGGATTGCAGCGTGGCGAGTCCGACTTTCTGTTATACGTAAACCTGCATAAGGAGAGAGAATGTCAATGAGTAGTAAGACGAAAATGGCCGGTTGGACTGACCTAGACGATAGCGCCGTTACCTATGCACGTGCGCTTGCCATGGATGCTGTACAGAAAGCTGGCAATGGTCATCCGGGAACTGCTATGGCATTGGCTCCAGTTGCATACAATCTTTTTCAACGACATCTCATTCATGATCCTTCAGATCCACAGTGGATTGGTCGTGACAGATTCATTCTCTCTTGTGGTCACTCCTCGATGACTCTTTACACTCAACTTTTTTACAGTGGATATGGTCTTGAAATGAAAGATCTTCAATCATTTCGTACATGGGGATCACTCACGCCGGGCCATCCAGAATATGGTCATACAGCTGGAGTAGAAATGACAACCGGTCCGCTGGGTGCTGGTGTTGCGACTTCAGTTGGTTTTGCAATGGCTGCTCGATATGAGCGCGGTTTACTCGACCCAGATTCGCCAGAGGGTACTTCGCCATTTGATCATTCGATCTGGGTTATCTGCTCTGATGGTGATCTTCAAGAAGGCGTATCAGGAGAAGCATCTTCACTCGCGGGTACTCAGGAGCTTGGCAATCTCAACATAATTTATGATGACAATCGAATTTCAATTGAAGGCGATACTCACGTTTCATTCACTGAAGATGTTGCAGCTAGATATCGCGCCTACGGATGGCACGTACAGGATGTGCCCGCCCTCGTTGATGGCAACGTTGATTTAGCAGCGCTTGATTCGGCAATGATTGCTGCGAAAGCCGAAAAAACAAAACCTTCGCTCATTCGCCTTCACTCCGTAATTGCATGGCCAGCGCCCAAGCTCAGAGGCACAGCAAAATCCCACGGTTCTGCGCTTGGTGATGAAGAAATCGCGGCGACCAAAATAGAACTTGGGCTAAATCCTGAAGAGAAATTTGCACTGCCTGATGATGTTCTCGAGCATGTGCGATTGGTTAAAGAACGCGGTGCAGCTGCCCACAAGGAATGGAATCAAAGATTAGATCTGTGGAAGAAAGCGAATCCAAGTAAAACTACATTGTTATCGCGATTGATTAAGCGGGAACTTCCTGATAATTGGGAGCAATCGATTCCAGTTTTCGAGGCTGGGAAAGATATTGCAACACGTTCAGCATCGGGATTGGTAATAAATGCAATAGCAAAAGTCCTTCCAGAATTTTGGGGTGGATCTTCTGATCTTGCCGACTCTAATATGACAACGATTGAAGAAGGTAAATCATTTTTACCCTCATCGAGTCAGATGAAGAACGCCGATCCATATGGACGAATTATTCACTTTGGAATTCGCGAGCACGCAATGGGTTCAATTATTAACGGCATAGCCTTGCATGGATTATCGCGTTCATTTGGTGGAACATTTGCAGTCTTCAGTGATTACATGCGACCAGCGGTTCGTCTTGCGGCAATCATGGATATTCCATCCACATTTATCTGGACCCATGACTCTGTCGGTGTTGGAGAAGATGGTCCGACTCACCAACCAATTGAGCATTTCGCTGCTCTTCGAGCGATTCCAAACTTCTCAGTAATTCGACCTGCTGATGCAAATGAAGTTGCTGAAGCTTGGAAATGCGTTCTCAAACGAAATAAGCCGGTAGGTTTCCTGCTATCTCGTCAGAACCTGCGCACTGTAGATCGGGCGTCGCACGGCAATGTTTCAGGTGTTAATAAGGGTGCATACATTCTCAAAGAAGAATCAGAGACCCCTCGTGTTGTCATTATTGCCACCGGTTCTGAAGTTCCACTGGCGCTAGACACTCAGACGGCTCTCGAAGCGCAAGGAGTCTCGACTCGTGTTGTAAGTGCCCCATGTTTGGAATGGTTTAACGAGGAGTCGGATTCTTACCGCGAATCAGTCCTTCCTAAATCTGCACTTCGAGTCAGTATCGAAGCGGGTATCTCTCTCGGATGGCGCGAGTATGTAGGTGAGAACGGAGTCATCATCTCTCTCGACCATTATGGAGCTTCAGCTGCAGGACCAAAGTTATTCTCAGAATTTGGCTTCACAGTCGAGCGAGTCCTTGGAGACATCTCGAAAGCTCTTGCTTAATGAAAATATCTGGACCTCTACTAGATTGCGTTGATCGTGAATCAGATCTTTACAAGAGATTGCAGGAAGCTCATCTGAGAATCTCGAAGAAGGATCACGATACTTGGGGTAGCAAAGCGTCGACAGAAGCAGCAATCCGACTTAATTGGATTGATCTCCCCTATAGCTCGCTTTCACTATTGCCCGAGATAACACAACTAGTAGAGAAATTTAAGGCGAAAAGTAGAGTGGTCCTTTGTGGGATGGGTGGTTCCTCTCTTGGGCCTGAGGTTATTGCTCAAAGTCACAAGAAAGATTTGTTCGTATTCGATTCGACCGACCCAGAATATGCCAAACATGCGATTGGTTCAGATTTGAAGAGCACGGTTGTAATCGTGAGTTCCAAGTCTGGCTCAACCATTGAAACATCATCGCAGCGTGCACTGTTTGAAAGTCATTTTCTTGAAGAAGGCCTTGACCCGATAGAACATATGCTCTTTGTCACCGATCCAGGATCTCCTCTAGATATTGAAGTTCGGGCGAAAGGTTTTCATGTCACCAATGCTGACCCCAATGTAGGAGGGCGCTTTAGTGTTTTAGGTGCCTTTGGATTGGTTCCATCAGCTCTCGCCGGTGTAGATATCGAACTTCTACTTGAGAATTCGCAACAGCAGTTGAAACTCATGCTCGAGAACCCAACTGACGTTCTTGATGTTGCATACATTTTTCTGACCCAGTGTGATCAGTACATTGCCTTCACTGATGCAGGTGCAGCGGTTCCCGGGCTTTCAGATTGGATTGAACAACTCATTGCTGAATCAACGGGAAAAGAATCCATTGGCCGTTTACCGATTGCAACCGAAAATCTCGCGAATGCAGGCATTGGTGGCTCTCTCACTGTTGCATTCGCTGGAACAGGTGCTGATGTAGTTGTTGAAGGAACACTTGGCGGCCACTTTATTTATTGGGAATGGTTAACTGCGCTGTTGGGTTTCGGCTTAAGAATTGATCCATTTAATCAGCCCAATGTCACCGAAGCTAAAGAGCAGACTGCATTGTGTTTAAGTGAGTGGGGTAATCAGATTCCAGTTTTCTTACCTCAATGTGTTGATGCAGGAGTAGAAATTTTCGGTGATGGTCAATCACTTAAGGATTCACTTGCAACGTTCATTGAAGATGTGAAAGATGGCGGATACATCGCCATAATGGCCTATCTCAATCGACAAGACGATGTACGAGTTGCCGAACTTCGCTCAATCCTTTCAGAAAAATCTGGTAGGCCAACATCTTTTGGATGGGGGCCACGCTTCTTACATTCAACAGGCCAATTCCATAAAGGTGGACAAAAGAATGGTTCTTTCTTGCAGATTACTGGTGAGACAGAGTTAGATTATGAAATTGCAGGACGTGCTTTCTCTTTGAAGACGCTTCTTTTCGCTCAAGCAATCGGAGATAATCGCGCTCTAGCCACAAGAAAATACCCGCTCCTTCGTCTGCATTTGCAGAATAGAAGAGCGGGTATTGAGCAGCTACTGAAGGCAGCCCGAACCTTATAAATACTATTCGATATCATCTCCGCGTAATTTGCGAAGCGCATCTTCAAGTATTTTCTCACCCTCTTTATCTGTGCGACGTTCTTTCACATATGCAAGGTGAGTCTTGTAAGGCACATTAACAACGGCGCTCGGTGGATTGTTTTTATCGCGACCCGCAGGAAGACCACATTTTGGGCAATCCCACTCGGCCGGAATGACTACAGTCTCTTCAACTGCAAATGATGGTCGTACTTCATGTTCGTTTGCACACCAATACGAAACCGTTGCGCGTTCAATCTGATCGCCGCGCTCGGCTTCTCCCATGGGACCAGCGCCGACTCGGCTTCCGCGAATTGCACTTGCCATGGATTAACCCTTCAAAATCAGAGAGAGTGCGACTACGCCAGCAAACCAAAGTCCACCAACAACGATTGTGATGCGGTCTAGATTCTTTTCAACTACCGAAGATCCGCCGTAATTTGAAGAAATTCCACCGCCGAAAAGGTCTGATAGTCCAGATCCTTTTCCTTTGTGAAGGAGAACGAGAAGAATCATCACGATGCTGGTGATGATCAAGAATATTGAAAGCGCTAAAGCCACGTTAAAACTCCTTAAGAGGTAGGGGTACAGGATACCCGAATCAGTTCAAATCCCTTGAATTACGCCTGAGCGTGAAACTTGACGATCTTAGCGAGCTCTTCCGGGTCAAGACTTGCTCCCCCAATGAGCGCTCCATCAACATCGGCTTGCTTCATGATTTCTGCGATATTTGCTGACTTTACTGAACCGCCATAAAGAATTCTCATATTTGCTGCAATCTCCGCAGAACCAATTTGTTCAACTTCTTCACGAATTGCCGCACAGACTTCTTGCGCATCTTCTGGAGTTGCAGTTTTTCCAGTACCAATTGCCCAGATAGGCTCATAGGCAATAACAATCTTTTTCAGTTCTGGTTTATGGAAGCCTTCAAGTCCTGCACGAACCTGACGGATAACATGAGAAACATGAGTTCCGGATTCACGAATTGCGAGCTCTTCGCCCACGCAGAAAATTGGGGTCAGTTCGTTAGCTAGTGCAGCCTTAATTTTTCGATTAACCAAAACGTCATCTTCGTGATGAACAGCGCGCCGTTCTGAATGACCGATTACAACATATGTGCAACCTAACTTTGCCAGCATCGAACCTGAGATATCACCCGTAAATGCACCCGAAGCTTCGGGTGAAAGATCTTGTGCGCCATATTGAAGGCGAAGTCGGTCACCATCGACCATGGTTTGAATAGACCGAATATCTGTGAAAGGGGGAATGATTGCAACATCAACCGCGTCATAATCTTTGTCACCAAGTGAATACACGAGTTTCTGAGCTACTGCAATTGCCTCAAGGTGATTGAGGTTCATCTTCCAATTGCCTGCCATTAACGGTTTACGCATTACGAACTCCTCGTGTAGTTGATTTTAAAACTAAATTCCAAGTGCTTTCAAGCCAGGTAGTTCTTTGCCCTCGAGGTATTCAAGAGAGGCGCCGCCACCTGTAGAAATGTAACCGAACTGTGAATCTGCAAAGCCAAGGGCGCGAACAGATGCTGCAGAATCTCCCCCACCAACAACAGATATTCCGGAAACTTCAGTAAGCGCCTGCGCAATTACCTTGGTGCCATGGGCAAAGTTAGGAAATTCAAAGACTCCCATCGGTCCATTCCAAAATACGGTTTTGCAACCTGTGATTGCTTTTGCAAAAGCTGCCGCACTCTGCGGGCCAATGTCTAAGCCCATTTGATCTGCAGGAATAGCATCGGCGCTCACCAGAGTTGGCGTTGCATCCGCTGAAAATTTTGGAGCTACAACTATGTCGGTAGGAAGTAGCAACTTAACTCCAGAATCTTCGGCCTGTTTGATTAACTTCTTTACCGTATCTATGAGGTCGAGTTCTACAAGTGATGTGCCAATCTCTTTTCCTTGTGCTGCCAAGAATGTGAATAGCATTCCTCCGCCGATTGCCATCACGTCAACTTTTCCAAGTAGGTTTGAAATGACGCCGATTTTGTCTGAAACTTTTGAACCACCAAGAACAACACCATATGGACGAACAGGATCAACGGTGAGTTTCTTCAATACATCAACTTCTGCAGCAACAAGGGTTCCGGGCGCATGTGGAAGTAACTTCGGAAGATCAAAGACTGATGCATGCTTACGATGCACTGCGCCAAAACCATCGCCCACGTAGACATGAGCAAGTTTTGCGAGCTCTAAAGCCAACGCTGATCGCTCGGATTCATCTTTTGATGTTTCGGCCGCCGAGTAACGAATATTCTCGAGTAGTAGAACTTCACCGGCTGAAAGAGCGTTCGCTTTTTGAGTGACATCATCACCAATAATCGCACCTGCAAACTGAACTGGTTTGCCGAGTAGTTCGGCAAGTCGTACCGCAACAGGAGCTAGAGATAGTTCTGGTTTTGGTTCGCCTTTTGGACGACCTAGATGCGCGGCAATAACAATGCTGGCTCCACGAGAGAGCAGCGCATTGATTGTCGGGAGTGATGCACGAATACGACCGTCATCTGTGATCTTTCCTTCTTTCAAAGGAACATTTAGATCACAGCGAAGAAATACTCGCTTACCCACCACATCTAGGTCAGCAAAAGAAGACATTAGAGAGATTTACCTACATACCCAACAAGATCAACGAGGCGGTTTGAGTAGCCCCATTCGTTGTCATACCAACCGACGACCTTGACCTGGTTACCAATTACCTTGGTTAAGCCAGAGTCGAAGATGCAAGATGATGGATCTGTCACGATATCTGAAGAGACGATTGGGTCCTCAGTGTATGAAAGGAATCCCTTCAGTGGACCGTTAGCAGCAGCTTTCATTGCAGCATTGATTTCTGCAGCTGTTGCTTCTTTAGCAAGTTCAACAGTGAGGTCAGTTGCTGAACCGGTAGGAACTGGAACACGCATCGCGTAACCGTCGAGCTTACCCTTGAGCTCTGGAAGCACTAGAGAGATTGCTTTTGCAGCACCTGTTGATGTAGGAATCATATTTGTTGCCGCTGCGCGTGCACGACGTAGATCCTTATGTGGGAAATCAAGAATTACCTGATCGTTTGTATAGGCGTGGATTGTTGTCATTAAGCCCTTAACAATTCCCCAGTTATCGTGGAGAACCTTCGCCATTGGAGCAAGGCAGTTTGTTGTACAAGAAGCATTTGAGATCACGTTGTGGTTCGCTGGGTCGTACTTTTCATGATTTACGCCCATAACGATTGTGATGTCTTCATCGCTTGCAGGAGCTGAAATGATTACCTTCTTAGCGCCAGCAGTGATGTGCTTCTTTGCATCAGCCGCCTTTGTAAAGTGACCTGTTGATTCGATGACAATATCTGCCTTAACTGAAGCCCAAGGAAGATTTGCAGGGTCGCGATCTGCGAACACTTTGATGGTCTTTCCACCAACTGTGATGGTGTCTTCAGTATGTGTTACTTCAAGACCAAGACGACCCAAAATTGAGTCGTACTTGAGAAGGTGTGCCAAGGTTGCGTTATCTGTTAGGTCATTGATACCTACGATATTGATATTTGGGTTTGTCAGCGCCGCGCGAAAGAAGTTGCGGCCAATACGTCCAAAACCATTAATTCCGACATTAATCATCTAAAAACCTCATTTATATTTTGAATTGCCCCAGATAAAGGTGGCTTACATTTACACCACAACGTTGGGGGCTTGGTGCGAAGTCTATCAGCCGAGAAGACGCTACTGACCGGTCACCCGCGTGCGCGGACTCACTCTTTACCTGTTATTCACCCAGCAAATCAGGTGAAAGGCCCGCTTCGGTATCGGGAATTCCTAACTCTGCTGCTCGCTTATCTGCCATTGCCAAGAGTCGACGTATGCGTCCTGCGATTGCATCTTTAGTCATAGGTGGACTCGCCAAAGATCCCAGCTCTTCTAAACTTGCTTGTCCATGGGAAATTCTTAATTCGCCAGCTTCCTTCAAATGATCTGGGATCTCTGGCCCAAGAATCTCCATAGCTCGCTGGACTCGCGCAGCAGCAGCAACTGCTGCGCGCGCAGAACGTCGAAGATTTGCATCATCAAAGTTTGCAAGTCGATTAGCGGTTGCGCGAACTTCGCGGCGCATCCTGCGCTCTTCCCACGCAAGAACACTCTCGTGGGCACCAAGACGAGTGAGTAGTACACCAATTGCATCACCATCACGAATGACAACGCGATCAACTCCGCGAACTTCGCGAGCTTTTGCAACAATATTCAATCGACGAGCCGCACCCACGAGAGCTAACGCAGCTTCAGGGCCTGGACAGGTAATTTCAAGTGAAGAAGAACGGCCCGGTTCAGTGAGTGAGCCATGTGCAATAAATGCGCCACGCCAAGCTGCTTCGGCATCACACACATTGGCTGCAACTACTTGTGGAGGCAATCCTCTCACAGGTCGACCATTGGCATCGATAAGCCCAGTCTGACGAGCTAGCGCATCGCCAGCTTCAATGACTCGCACGACATAACGCGAACCTTTACGTAAACCGCTAGATGAGAGAACTGCAAGATCACTATCGTGACCATAAATATCGGCAATATCTTTTTTGAGGCGACGTGCACTTTGGGAAGTATCGAGCTCGACCTCAATAACAACTTTTCCTGCGGCGATATGGAGTCCGCCAGCGAATCTAAGGAGTGAAGACACTTCGGCCTTGCGGCAGCATGGCTTGGTTACAGAGAGACGACTGAGTTCGTCTTTGACTGCTGCTGTCATTGCCATGGGGTTATCCAACCAGTATTTGCGCGTCTATGTGGGCGAAAAGTTGACCCAATTTTTTTACATCGTGATGAATATGTGATTCGGAGCTACGTAAATCCACCGCCAGGAACTCTGAACCTAAGGTTGAAAGATGGCTCTTCACATCATCAAGGCCAGATGAATCTGAATCTGCAACAACTAGGTCAAACCGGAGATCGGGTGCATAGTGGTTAAGAATCTTGATGTGGTCAAGAGGTGAATAGCCTGCATACTCCCCTGCAGATTTATCTGATGTATCAAGATTAAGTAAGAGTATTTTCTTTGCACGAGATGTACTTAATGCTTCTCGTTGTGCCGGGACAAGTAAATGCGGAATAACACTTGAGAACCACGATCCTGGACCCATGGTGATCCAATCTGCATCTGCAATCGCATTTATGGCCTCAGGTCGAGCTTGTGGATTTTCAGGAATGATACGAAGAGATTTCAGCTTGCCTTTTGCGGTTGCGACTGCAACTTGTCCGCGCACGATATGCGATCCCTGTGCATCTTGGAATGTTGCTTCAATATCTAGTGCTTCAGCAGCCATCGGTAGGACACGACCAACAACTTTCAATAGCGCCCCGACACGGTCTAAGCCAGCTACTGCATCTTCATCTTTATCCCACAACGCAGCCAACAGTAAATTTCCCACTGCGTGTCCATTAAGTTCTCCATCGCTTGTGAATCTGTGCTGCATTATCTCGGCCCAACTGCGACCCCAATCATCATCACTACAGAGAGCCGAAAGCGCCATTCTCAAATCACCTGGCGGCATTATTGGGAATTCCTCACGTAAGCGACCGCTCGAACCTCCGTTATCTGCCACGGTGACAACTGCAGTTATCTCAGAAGTGAACTGACGAAGTGCAGTAAGCGTTGCTGCCAATCCATGACCACCACCTAGTGCAACTACTTTCTTTGAACTCATTCACGTCCTACATCGCGATGAGTCGCATGAGCAGAAATTTCATACTCAGGTGAGACGTTTGCAAGCTGTTTTGCAATTTCTTCTGACACAGCAACCGAACGATGCTTTCCTCCGGTACATCCGATTGCGATAGTTACATATTTCTTACCTTCTTGGAAATACCCTGGAATCATTTGCTGTACAACTCCAACATAACTCTTGATGAAACCTTCCACGCCTTCACTCGATAGAACTTGTTTAGAAACAGGGGCATCGAGACCATTCAGTGGCCGGAGTTCTGGAATCCAGTGTGGATTCGGAATAAACCTGCAATCGAGGACTAAATCTGCATCAACCGGTATTCCATATTTATATCCAAAAGATAGTACGTTGATTCGAATAGCAGCTTGCATTCCTGCCGCAAATATCTCTCCAGTACGCTTTTCAAGTTGATGGACATTGAGATTAGAGGAATCAATAACTACATCGGCTTGTGCGCGAATTTCTTCTAGCTTTGCGCGTTCACGAGATATTCCATCGACTATACGATCTTGTCCCTGTAAAGGATGCGGTCTGCGAGTTGATTCAAATCGTTGAACAAGTGCTTGATCTGTGGCATCTAAAAAGAGCATTCTGTAAGGTATTTTTTCGCGAGATAGCGATTCAAGAGCACTATTGAGTTCATCAAAGAATTTCCCACCGCGAACATCTACGACAACTGCAAGAGATGCATGGGTGTCTATCGCCTGATTGGCTAATTGAGGAAGGAGCGCCGGAGGCAAGTTATCAACCACATACCAACCCAGATCTTCGAGAGCATGCGCAACCGTCGAACGTCCAGCGCCAGACATTCCGGTGAGTACCAGTAACTCTTTTTGGGTCATGCCAATATTCTGCCTTAGCTGTCAAGTATCTCGCCGGTCTGCATATCAACGGCCGAAGGCGTCAATGATTGCAAATGGCTGAAGATAATTGTGGCGATAGTTGACCCAATTCCAGGCGTCGAAGCGAGCTCCTCTGCCGAGGCTTTTCGCATCGCAGTGACTGATCCAAAGCGAGCTAAGAGCGCTGCTCTCCTTGACTCACCGAGCTGAGGGATTTCATCAAGAAGTGACTCGAGCATCACCTTGGAACGTCTACTGCGGTGAAATGTGATTGCAAAGCGATGTGCTTCATCTCTAATTCTCTGCAAGAGATACATGCCTTCACTCGTTCTAGGAAGAATGAGTGGATCTTTATCGCCAGGCATCCACACTTCCTCTAAACGCTTTGCAAGCCCACATAACGCAACATCTGTGATCTGTAATTCATCAAGTGCGCGCTGCGCTGCCGCTACTTGTGGAGCGCCACCATCTACAACAATCAATTGTGGCGGATAAGCAAATTTGCTCAGTCGTCCACCGGTTTCAGCTACCTCACTCTGATTCACTTTTCTATCTGCGATGAGTCTCTTCATCCGTCGTGTGATTACTTGGTGCATCGCTCTCGTATCATCTTGGGCGGTATCAGTATCAATAATGAATCTTCTGTATTCACTCTTCTTAGCTAAGCCATCTTCGAATACAACCATGGATGCTACAACTGTAGTTCCAGATATATTCGAGATGTCATAGCACTCAATTCGCAATGGTGTTCTGCTGAGTTGAAGTTCTTCCTCAAGTTCAAGAAGTGCTTTACCCGAAACCGCCGCATCAGTGGCTCTCTTACTTAGGTATTGAACTAGCGCATAATGTGCATTTCGTTCGACAGTCTGTAGAAGTTCAACCTTCTCCCCTCTCTGAGGAACTTTGATCGACACTTTGCTGCCCTTTATTGAAGTTAGCCATTGCTCCAAGGCTGCTAGATCGAGAGGTTCACTGTTGAGATAAATCTCCTGTGGGATATCTGCTGGCGTGCTCTGACTGTAAATTGAGAAGAAGAGTGAACCAACTTGATCATCACCTTCTAACGCCTTTTCTTGATCAACGATCCACGATCGTGAACCTTTAATGGAACCACGTCTGACCATAAAAATAGAACCAGCTGCGTGAAGGCCTTCCTCGTGGATGGAGATAAAGTCGCCATCTAAATCATCTGAGAGATTTCCTTGCGTAGAGCGTTGCGCTTTTTCAAATGATTCAATTTGATCACGAAGCCGTGCTGCTCTCTCGAATTCTTCAGAAGCAGAAGCAGATTCCATTTCAGAGCGAAGTGTGGGTAACAGATTCTCCATACCTTTATCCATGAAGGTATCAAGTTTCTCTGCAATTCCACGATGTTCTTCGGGTGTAACCCAACCCACGCATGGAGCGGCACATTTACCGATGTCTCCAAGTAGGCATTGTCTCTTGGTTCTCTGAGCACGTTGGAAATTCCCCGCACTGCATGATCGAACTGGAAAAACTTTGAGAAGAACTTCATACGTGTTCCGCAGTGCCCATGCGTTTGTGTAAGGTCCGAAATACTTCAGCCCTGGTCGCTTCTCTTTACGAGTAATAAACATGCGTGGAAATTCATCCCCCAACGAAATTGCTAGATAGGGATAGGACTTATCGTCTTTGAACTGAACGTTATATGTGGGGTGATATTGCTTAATCCAAGAGAATTCCAGAGCTAGCGCCTCTAATTCAGTGGCAACTATCGTCCAATCAACGCGTACCGCTTCATGCACCATTCGACAAGTTTTTTGCGCGAGGTTAGAGCCGAAATATGTTGTGAGCCGATTCTTGAGATTCTTAGCCTTGCCTACATAGATAACTTTGTCAGCAGCGTTATAAAACCGATACACACCCGGCTCTTCAGGAATCTCTCTCGGGCGATAACTTGAGGGTTCTGCCATGGCTACTTCTTGCCGGGTGTTTTCTTCACCGATGCACGATTTGTTTGCAGAATCTCGGCAAGATACTGACCAGTGTAACTTGCCTTCACCTTCGCAACGCTTTCGGGAGTGCCTTCTGCGACGACGGTCCCACCACGGAATCCACCTTCTGGTCCCATGTCGATTACCCAATCTGAAGATTTGATGACATCAAGATTGTGCTCAATAACAATGACTGTGTTTCCTGATTCAACCAAGCGCTTGAGAACTCCAAGAAGTTTGTTTACATCTTCAAAGTGAAGACCTGTGGTTGGTTCATCCAGAACATAAATGGTGCGCCCTGTTGAGCGTCTTTGAAGTTCTGTCGCAAGCTTTACGCGTTGCGCTTCTCCCCCTGAGAGCGTGGGAGCTGATTGACCAAGTCGAACATACCCAAGCCCGACATCGCATAAAGTTTTGAGATATCGAGCGATTGTCGGAACAGATTCAAAGAATTCATGAGCGATCTCGATCGGCATATCTAAAACTTGAGCAATAGTCTTATTCTTATAGTGAACTTCCAGTGTTTCTCGGTTGTATCTGGCGCCATGGCACACCTCGCATGGAACATATACATCCGGCAAGAAGTTCATCTCGATTGTGATTGTTCCGTCGCCCGAACAGTTCTCGCAGCGTCCACCTTTAACGTTAAATGAGAAACGTCCTTGCTGGTAGCCGCGAACTTTTGCCTCTGTGGTCTCCGCAAAGAGTGCTCTGACTTTGTCGAAGACACCTGTGTAAGTCGCAGGATTAGACCTTGGTGTGCGACCAATTGGTGATTGATCAACATGCACGACTTTGTCGAGCTGATCTATGCCAGTAACAGTTCTGTGACGACCAGGAACTAAACGCGCACCATTTAACTTATTTGCCAAAGTTGTGTACAAAATGTCATTTACAAGTGTTGATTTTCCAGAGCCCGATACACCGGTGACGGAGACAAAAAGGCCCAGTGGGATACTTACTTCGATATCCTTCAGGTTATTCTCTTTCGCGCCCTTAATGACTAGTTGACGTTTGGCATCGACAGGTCTGCGCGTAGAAGGTATTTCAATCGATTTTCTTCCAGAGAGATAGGCACCCGTGATTGACTCTTTCGATGCAATAAGTTCTTCATAAGAACCCGAGACAACCACCTTGCCACCGTGTTCGCCAGCGCCAGGACCAATATCAACCACCCAATCGGCGGTACGAATTGTCTCTTCATCATGCTCGACAACAATGAGAGTATTTCCTAAATCTCGAAGTCGTGTAAGCGTGTCGATGAGTCGTCGGTTATCTCGCTGATGAAGACCAATGGAGGGCTCATCAAGAACATAAAGAACTCCAACGAGGCCTGAGCCGATTTGAGTTGCTAAGCGAATGCGTTGTGCTTCACCACCTGAAAGTGTTGCAGCAGGGCGATCGAGTGAGAGATAGTCAAGGCCAACATCAAGTAAGAATCCAAGGCGGGCATGAACTTCCTTCATGACTCGCTCCGCAATCTGTGCTTCTCGCTTATTCAGAGTTACTTGCTTGAGAAACGTTGCGCAGTCATCGATTGATAGAGCGCACACTTCGGCAATACTCTTGCCGCCCAAGGTAACTGCAAGTACTTCTGGCTTAAGTCGAGCACCTTTACACGCGGGACATGGGGTTTCGCGCATGTAAGCCTCGTACTTGTCACGGCTGTAATCGCTATCTGTCTCTGAATGTCGTCGATGTATGAATGGCACAACGCCCTCAAAGCCTGTTGAGTAATTACGTACTCGTCCATAACGATTCTTGTACTTGACGTGGACTTCATAATCAAAACCGTTGATGATTGCATCTCGTGCTTTTACCGAGAGTTTCTTCCAAGGATTATCCATAGAAAATTTCAGCTCTGTTGCAAGCGCTTCAAGTAATCGAAGGAAGTACTCTGATGATTGACCACCCGCCCATGGAGCGATGGCGCCTTCATTAATGGAGATTGAATCGTCAGGGATGATGAGATCTTCATCAACCTCAAGCTTCGTTCCGATTCCAGAACACTCTTCGCATGCGCCAAATGGTGAGTTAAACGAGAAAGAGCGAGGCTCTAACTCTTCAAAAGAGAGATTGCAGTCGTGGCAGGCAAGATGCTCGCTATAGGTGTGTTCTTTCTCCCCTGTTTTGGCATCGACGAAGTCGAGAAGTACGAGTCCATTACCGAGTTTAAGTGCGGTCTCAATTGAATCCGTGAGTCTAGATTTGCTCTCAGCTTTTGCTGTCAGGCGATCGATGACGACTTCAACTGTGTGCTTCTCTTGTTTCTTAAGTTTTGGAGGCTCGGTCAGTTGAATGATCTCGCCATCAACTCGGGCACGCGAGTATCCCTGTGTCACAAGCTCCGCAAAGAGATCAACAAATTCGCCCTTACGTTCGCGAATAACTGGCGCTAGAACCTGAAATTTTGTTGTGGGTGGCATAGTCAGAATCTGATCAACAATCTGTTGAGGGCTCTGGCGAGAAACAGCCTTCTTGCAGTTTGGGCAATGAGGGCGACCAGCACGAGCAAAGAGCAATCTGAAGTAGTCGTATACCTCAGTGATTGTTCCCACCGTCGAACGTGGATTTCTATTGGTGGATTTCTGATCAATTGAAACGGCTGGCGAAAGTCCTTCAATAAAATCAACATCAGGCTTATCCATTTGTCCAAGAAACTGACGCGCATATGCAGAGAGTGATTCAACGTATCTGCGTTGCCCCTCGGCAAAGATGGTGTCAAAGGCGAGACTTGATTTACCCGAACCGGATAATCCAGTGAAGACAATCAGCGCGTCACGAGGAAGTTCGATGGAAACATCCTTGAGATTGTGTTCGCGAGCACCCCGCACAACTAATTTATCGATGCTCATGTACCAGCTTCATCCATTCCTCGTAGCTCACGCTTCAAATCTTTGAGTTCATCACGCAGGCGAGCAGCAAGTTCGAATTGAAGTTCATCAGCCGAGCTGCGCATCTGTTCGGTGAGGGAGCCTATCAATGCAATCAGTTCTTGGCGCGGCATAGAGTCAGTCGGCTTCGATGAGAACGGTAAAACGACCGAAGATTTCTTGCCTTTAAGGCTGGCCATGATGTCGTCTGTGTCATCACTCTCTTGAGCAATGAGATCGGTGATGTCCGAAATCTTCTTACGTAGTGGTTGAGGATCTACACCTCGCTCTAAGTTATATGCAACCTGCTTAGCGCGACGTCGATTAGTTTCATCTATCGCCTTCGTCATAGCGGCAGTCATATTGTCGGCATACATATGCACTTCACCAGAAACGTTTCTTGCTGCTCTTCCGATTGTTTGAATAAGAGATGTAGCTGATCTCAGAAATCCTTCTTTATCGGCATCAAGAATTGCTACAAGTGAAACTTCAGGCAAGTCCAGACCTTCGCGAAGTAAGTTAATTCCTATCAGTACGTCGTAATCTCCCATACGTAACTCGCGCAAGAGTTCGACTCTTCGCAAGGTATCTACCTCTGAATGAAGATAGCGAACTCGTACTCCACGCTCTTGAAGATAATCCGTAAGGTCTTCAGACATTTTTTTGGTAAGCGTTGTTACTAAAACTCTCTCATTTTTTTCCGCGCGGATGTTGATTTCATGAAGCAAATCATCAATCTGGCCCTTGATTGGCTTAATGATGATTTGAGGATCAACCAGACCTGTTGGGCGAATAACTTGCTCTACAACATCTCCCCCAACTTTCTCCATCTCGTACTTTCCAGGAGTCGCTGAAAGATAAATTTTCTGTCCGGTGCGCTCTAAAAATTCTGGCCATTTGAGCGGACGGTTATCGAGGGCGCTTGGTAATCGGAAACCGTGTTCAACAAGAGTGCGCTTTCGTGAAGCATCACCTTCAAACATTGCACCAATTTGCGGAACAGTCACGTGGCTTTCATCAATCACAACAAGAAAATCTTCTGGGAAATAATCCAGGAGGCAGTTAGGCGCCGACCCAGGTTCACGTCCATCTAGATGGCGAGAATAGTTTTCAATGCCAGAGCAGAATCCGAGCTGCTGCATCATCTCTAAGTCAAAAGTCGTTCGCATGCGTAATCGCTGCTCTTCGAGTAGCTTCCCTTGCTTTGTAAAGAGATTGAGCTGAACTTGAAGCTCATCTTCAATTTCTGACATCGCTCGTTTCATTGTTTCTGGACCCGCTGCATAGTGAGTAGCTGGGAAAATATAGATCTCTTCTTCATCGCGGATGATTTCTCCGGTCAATGGATTGAGTGTCATGATTTTCTCAATCTCGTCACCGAACATCTCTATGCGTACGGCAAGCTCTTCATACATCGGAATGATTTCAACGGTATCCCCCCGAACTCTGAAAGTGCCACGCTCGAAAGCCATGTCGTTACGCTTGTACTGCACATCCACAAACTTTCGCAGAAGTGCATTTCTTTCAATCTCATCGCCAACTTTGAGCCGAATCATTCTGTCTATATATTCCTGAGGAGTTCCCAAACCGTAGATACAAGAGACCGTTGCGACAACAATGACATCTCTTCGCGTTAACAGTGAATTTGTAGCTGAGTGGCGTAATCGCTCGACCTCATCGTTGACACTTGAATCCTTCTCGATGAAGGTATCTGTCTGTGGAACGTAAGCCTCTGGCTGGTAATAATCGTAATAGGAGACAAAATACTCAACAGCATTATTCGGAAGTAACTCTCTAAACTCGTTTGCTAATTGGGCAGCTAAGGTTTTATTTGGGGCTAAGACCAAAGTTGGGCGTTGCAGCCTTTCAATGAGCCAGGCGGTTGTTGCAGATTTACCGGTTCCGGTGGCGCCCAGCAAAACTACATCTTGTTCACCCGCACTGATTCGTCGTGCGATTTCTTCAATAGCAGCCGGCTGATCTCCTGCTGGAACATAATCACTAATGACTTCAAAAGGTGCAACCTTTCGTTGCAAATCAGTTACTGGGCGCACGTGGTTAGCCTAGCGATAGCGGAAGCAGAACGCTCTCCCAGAGATTTTCTACCTGTCGAAGCAGGTAATCCTCATCGCCGTCATTGTGAATCACTGTATCGGCTATCGATTCACGCGATTCCGGGCTTGCCTGCACCGCCATGCGTTTTTCAATCTGCGATATATAAAGACCTTTTTTAAGAAGTCTTGCCTTGCGACTCTCTAAATCTGCCTCGACAGTGATGACATAGTCAAATTTGTGAGCAGCATCCGTCTCGACAAGTAATGGGATTTCGTAAATCAATATGTCGTCGTGATTCAAATCTTCTACAGCTTCTGCAAACATAGTCTGTACTCGTGGGTGAATAATGGCCTCTAAATCTTTGCGGGCAGATTGATCTGAGAAAACGATTTCAGCCAATTTTTTGCGGTCAATATCTCCATTGAGAATCACATCATCGCCGAAACGTAGAAGGACTTCGGCAAATCCATCAGAGCCACGTTCAATAGCCATTCTGGCTAACTGATCAGCATCGATCACGAGTGCACCAAGTTCTGCGAAATACTGGGCAACAGTGGATTTTCCTGCACCGATTCCACCAGTGAGTGCGACAACCAACATATCCCTACCCTACCCGCTCTCTCTTTCACATCTCACGAATTTAAAAGGGACTCATGCCCCCGGAAATGAAAAATCCGGTTGGGCTACGCGAGGTTAAGGATCAGCTCGCGGCCCAGCCGGATTTTTCGTTGCTAATTATTCAGCGACAACAGCAGCTTCTTCAGCTACCTTCGCTTCTGCCTTCTGTTTCTTGTGTGCAAGGAAACGCTCTTGAGCAACAGCGTATTGACGCTCCCACTCTTCGCGTTGTGAGTCAAAGCCTGGCTTCCACTCTTGAGTATCTGCATCGAAACCTTCTGGGTAGATGAAGTTACCTTCTGCGTCATAGCGAGCTGACATTCCATATTGAGTTGGATCGAATGCCTCGATTTCAACTTCCTGGCCTTCATTAGCTTGCTTGAGTGATAATGAAATACGACGACGCTCTAGGTCGATATCAATGATCTTTACGAAGAGCTCGTCATCTACGGCAACAACCTGCTCTGGAATCTCAACATGGCGTTCTGCCAACTCTGAGATGTGGACAAGTCCTTCAATTCCTTCGTGTACGCGAATGAATGCACCGAATGGAACAAGCTTTGTTACAACACCTGGCACAACTGTGTTGATTGTGTGAGTGCGAGCAAATGCTTGCCATGGATCTTCTTGTGTTGCCTTAAGTGAAAGTGAGACGCGCTCACGTTCGAAATCAACTTCGAGAACTTCAACAGTTACTTCGTCGCCAACTTCAACAACTTCACCTGGGTGATCGATGTGCTTCCATGAGAGCTCTGAAACGTGAACAAGACCGTCTACGCCACCGAGATCAACGAATGCACCAAAGTTTACGATTGATGAAACAACACCAGTACGAACCTGACCCTTTTGGAGCAGATTAAGGAACTCTGTGCGTGACTGTGATTGTGTCTGCTCAAGGAATGCGCGACGAGAAAGAACTACGTTGTTACGGTTCTTATCAAGTTCGATAATTCGAGCTTCAACCTGCTTACCAATGTATGGAGTCAGATCGCGAACGCGACGCATTTCAACAAGTGATGCAGGCAAGAATCCACGAAGACCGATGTCAACGATAAGTCCGCCCTTTACAACTTCAATAACAGTTCCAATAACAACTTCGTCGCGCTCTTTCTTTCCTTCAATTTCTCCCCATGCACGCTCGTACTGAGCACGCTTCTTGGAGAGGATGAGGCGACCTTCTTTATCTTCTTTCTGAAGAACTAAAGCTTCTACACGATCTCCGACCTTAACGATGTCGTTTGGATCTGCGTCATGACGAATAGAAAGTTCGCGTGATGGAATTACGCCTTCTGTCTTATAGCCGACATCTAGGAGGACTTCCTCGCGATCAATTTGTACAACTGTTCCTGTGACGAGGTCTCCGTCGCTGAAATTTCTGATTGTTCCTTCAATTGCGGCTAAGAAATCTTCCGCTGAACCAATGTCATTTACTGC
>CAESAB010000012.1_pt1 | contig 30982 bp, 30 predicted proteins | sample 7263531 | NCBI WGS metagenome assembly CAESAB01 (sample SAMEA6814095, study PRJEB35770) | freshwater metagenome | biome: Freshwater; feature: Freshwater reservoir; material: water | place: Czech Republic | collected 2017-05-23 | depth 30m m
AGCTTAAAAACTAGCACTTGGCACAGAGACCAAAGATCTCTGCAGTATGTCCGATATCTCTGAAACCGTGCTCTTCGGCCATAACTTTCGCCCATTTTCAATGGCGCCACCCTCTATCTCAACGGTATCGCCACAAGATTTGCAGACTAAATGATGGTGATGCGCTTCTCCGCATAAACGATAAATAGCCTCGCCATCATCACGTCTTAGTACATCAACAATCTTGTCATTTACTAAACTTTGAAGAGAGCGATAAATGGTTGTTAAACCAATACTTTCGCCTTCGCGTTGCATGAGTCTGTAGACCTCTTGTGCGCTTGCAAAACCGCCGGCGCGTTCTAGAGTGCTAAGGACTCGAGGGTTTGATCGAGACAACTGCTTATTCCATTCCGTGCAAGTAGCCAACGAGTGCCCACATAATTGCAACACCTAACAGAGTTGCGAGAATTGTGTAGCGTGACTTGTGGCGCGAATGCGCTTCAGGCAAGATATGAGAAGTCGCAAGATAGATAACGATTCCAGCAAAAATTGCAAGATAAATTCCGACAAAGTTATCGCTGATTGCTAGCGAAGTACCAAGTGCCGCACCGCTGATTCGCGCAATTGCATCTACGCCAAGTAGCCACAAACCTTTCTTGCCCCATGAACCATTCTTGATGAGAAATGAAACCGTGTTGAGACCATCGCTAAATGCGTGAACAAGGAGCGCGATAAATACTGCGATTCCAAGATTATTGCTGACTTTAAATGCAACACCGAGCGCTAGGCCATCAAGAAAAACGTGACCACCCATCGCAACGGCGCCAAATGCACCTGCAATATTCGATGAGTGGTCGTGGTCATGACCGTAATCTGATTCAGCTGGCTCGTGTGATCCAAAGATCTGCTCATAGAAGTGAAGAAGTAAGAAACCAGCAATTAGCGCAATCGATGCAGCTGGCGCATGCAGAACTTCTTGGGTATTGAGTTCAAAGATCTCTGGCAGTAGATCAAAGGCGACAAGCCCGAGAAGAAGTCCGGCAGATAAACCAAGAACTAAATGAAGGCGATCCTTTGACTTGATTGCTAAGTAGCCGCCAGTAGTTGTTGCCAGCGCCGTTAGTGCGGCAAGTGCGATTGCGATGTTCATGGGCAGACCGTATCACAAATGAAAATGATTTTCATTTCCGTTCAGCCCCACCCTAGGCTCAGCCCATGATCGCAATTGCCAGATTTGAGCTTCCCTTGAGCGAAGCCGATGCATTTCGCTCAGAACTTGAGTCGGTGCGAGACGTTCTATCCGCAGCAGAGGGTTTCGTGAGCGGCACCGTGGGACAGAATCTCGATGAGCCAACGTTGTGGGTTCTTACGACCGAATGGAAAAATGTTGGCTCGTATCGCAGAGCGTTGAGTTCTACGCGGGCAAAGCTAGAAGCAATTCCAGTTCTCGCCCGAGCGATCGATGAGCCCGGAGCCTACGAGTAAACTAAGGCCACGATTGCAACGACCGTTGTTATTCGCCGACAGCCAGCCGGATGGAGATTTGAAATGGCCGTAGACCGTCTAGAAAATATTGTTTCACTATCGAAGCGACGTGGGTTTGTATTCCCGTCATCTGAAATTTATGGAGGACTTCGCGCCTCATGGGATTACGGTCCCCTCGGAGTTGAAGTAAAGAACAATGTAAAGCGCCAGTGGTGGAAGTCCATGGTAATGGGCCGCGAAGATATTGTCGGTCTTGATTCATCAGTGATCTTGGCCCGCGAAGTCTGGGAAGCATCAGGACACGTTGCAACATTTAGTGATCCGCTTACAGAGTGCACCGCATGTCACAAGCGTTATCGCGCAGATCATCTTGAAGAGCAGTACGAAGCAAAGCATAAGAAGAAGCTCGAGTCTCTTGCGGATATGAATTGCCCTGCTTGTGGAAATAAAGGTCAATTCACAACACCAAAGCAGTTCTCAGGTCTGCTTAAGACTTTCCTTGGACCTGTTGAAGATGAGTCTGGTCTTGCATATCTGCGCCCTGAAACTGCGCAAGGAATCTTTATTAACTTTGATCAGGTAATGACTACATCACGTAAGAAGCCACCATTTGGTATCGGCCAGATTGGTAAATCTTTCCGTAATGAAATCACACCTGGAAACTTCATCTTCCGTACTCGTGAATTCGAGCAGATGGAGATGGAATTCTTCGTCGTTCCAGGAACTGATGAAGAGTGGCATAAGTATTGGATTGAGACACGTCTTAATTGGTACAAAGATCTTGGAATTAATCCAGAGCGCCTTCGTCTTTTCGAGCATCCAAAGGAGAAGCTCTCACATTATTCAAAGGGCACAACAGACATTGAATATAAATTTGAATTTAACGGAACTGAGTGGGGCGAGCTTGAAGGTATTGCCAACCGCACAGATTTCGATCTTAAGGCGCACTCTGCAGCATCCGGGAAAGATCTTTCATACTTTGATCAAGAGAAGAATGAACGTTGGACTCCCTTTGTGATCGAACCTGCAGCAGGTGTGGATCGCTGTGCGCTGACATTTATGATGGATGCTTACACAGAAGATGAAGCACCTAATGCAAAGGGCGAGATGGAGAAGCGAGCTGTGATGAAGTTCGATCACCGCATTGCACCTGTAAAAGCTGCAGTTCTTCCACTTTCTCGTAACGCTGATCTTTCACCTAAAGCTCGCGATCTTGCAGCGCAACTTCGCAAGAATTGGAATATCGATTTCGATGATTCAGGTGCTATCGGTCGTCGCTACCGTCGCCAAGATGAAATCGGAACTCCGTACTGCATCACTATCGACTTCGAGACACTTGAGGACCACGCTGTAACGATTCGCGATCGCGACACAATGGCGCAAGAGCGCATTGCAATCGATCAGGTTGAAGCATGGTTAGCCCCACGACTACTCGGCTGCTAGATCCTCTTAAGCTCCCGCTCAAAGATGGAGTCCACTTAGTTGATCCGCCGGTTGTTCTTGCCCCCATGGCAGGAATTACTAATGCTCCATTTCGCATGCTCTGTCGCGAACAAGGTGCAGGTTTATTTGTCTCTGAAATGGTTACAGCGCGAGCATTACTAGAGAGAATTCCTGAAACTCTGCGCATGATTGAACCAGGTGCTGGTGAGTGGCCACGTTCTGTTCAGTTGTATAGCGTCGATCCTCATCACATGGCTGAAGCGGTGAAGATGATTGGTCGCGAAAATTTGGCTGACCATATCGATATGAACTTTGGCTGCCCAGTTCCTAAAGTAACTCGCAAAGGTGGGGGAGCAGCGCTTCCATATAAACGCAATCTATTTCGTGAAATTGTTAAAGCTGCGGTAGAAAATGCGAAACCATTTGGAATTCCTGTCACAGTCAAAATGCGAATCGGTATTGATACAGACCACCACACTTATTTAGAGGCAGCAAAATCTGCGGCAGATCTTGGTGTTGCATGGGTTGCGCTACATGCTCGCACTGCACAACAGATGTATGAAGGTAAATCTGATTGGTCTGCGATCGCAAATCTTGTCGAACATTTGAAACCAACAGGAGTGCCAGTACTTGGAAATGGCGATATCTGGTCAGGTGCCGATGGCATAGAAATGGTGCGCCAAACTGGTTGTGCAGGCGTAGTTGTTGGACGTGGATGCCTAGGGCGCCCATGGTTATTTGCAGATTTAGTCGATGCATTTATGGGTGGATCAAATCGCATTCTGCCAACACTGCACGAAGTACGTGAAGTCATGTACCGACACGGAGAGTTAATCGTTGATTACTTCGAATCCGAAGATCGCGGATGTAGAGATTTAAGAAAACATATGGCTTGGTATCTCAAAGGTTTCAGTGTGCCATCAGAGCTACGAAGACAATTTGGCATGGTGAGCTCGTTGGCGGAATTTCGCTCGCTGTTAAACCAATTAGAACAGCAGCCGTATCCAGTAGAAATCGGCGATAAACCGCGAGGCCGAACCAGCAGTGGACGACCACCAACATTGCCCGATGGATGGCTCGATGATCCTGATGAAATGATTCATCTAGATGCCGAAGATATGTTCTCGGGCGGCTGATGTTTAAATTAATCAGAAGAGTGATTTCACTATTTCTTGCAGTAATTGTAATCATCCCAACCTACTCAATTTTTGTAACCTGGAACTCTGCAAAGAACCCAACATTTCGGACAAGTGCTGAAGTGATTGTTGTTCCAGGTGCAGCACAACTCAATGGAACGCCTGGCGAAGTTTTGCTGGGACGTCTAGTGCAGGCAAAGAAAAATTTTGATGCAGGGTATGCACCTTTAATTATTACTGTTGGCACTGGTGCGCCGGGAGACCGTACGACCGAAGCAGCCTCTGGAAAGTATTGGTTGAGGACACATGGAATCCCAGCCAAGAAGATTGTTTCACTGCCCGTCGGTAGAGATACTCGGACACAGACTCAGGCATATATACAAGAGATGAAGAATCGAAAAATCTATAACGTCATCATTGCAACTGATGCATATCACTGCCAACGAGCTATGACCATGGCAAATGATTTAGGCGCAACAGCAACATGTTCCCCTGCTACGACTGGTCCAAATACATTGGAAAAATCACGTACTCGCTATTTGATTCGTGAAGCTGGCGCTTATCTTGCCTACATCACTCTGGGCAGACGCGGAATTCATCTCTCTGATCATCTGACCAATAGTGGACTTGTAAGGTATGTACATGACTTCATCTAACGAGAGTCCAGTAAACATGAGATATGGCGCTACAGATCAAGAGCGTTTTTTGGATGAGCCAGCCAAGCGTCCAGGGCGTACCGAATTCATGCGCGATCGTGCGCGAGTTATTCACTCTGCTGCGCTGCGGCGATTAGCTGCAAAAACACAAGTTGCAGTCCCTTGGGAGAATGATTTTCAACGTACTCGTTTATCTCATTCATTAGAGTGCGCACAGATTGGTCGCGAACTCGGCGAATCACTGGGTGCTGACCCCGATCTTTTAGAAACAGCTTGTCTTTCTCATGACATGGGGCACCCACCATTTGGTCACAATGGAGAAGAAGCACTTGCGATAGCTGCAGAATCATGTGGCGGATTTGAAGGTAATGCGCAAAGTTTTAGACTACTCACGCGCATTGAAGCAAAGACTGTAGATGCCAAGGGAAAGAGTCTCGGTTTAAATCTGACCAGAGCCTCACTAGATGCCGCTACAAAATATCCTTGGCCGCGCGCTGAGAATCCCAGAAAATTTGGCGTGTACGACGATGATGTTGAGATCTTTAATTGGGTTCGTGAAGGAGCACCAGCTGGCCGTAAATGCATTGAAGCGCAGATCATGGATTGGTCAGATGATTGCGCTTACTCTGTTCACGATCTTGAAGATGCCATTTTTGCCGGTCAAATAAAAGTTACAAACTTTGATAATGACTTCGATATTCTCTATAAAGAGATGACTCAGAGCTACAGCAGTGATGCAAGCAAAGATGAAGCAGCGCAAGCACTCCTTAGATTGCAGGAGCTTTCCTGCTGGCCCACTAAATTTGACCGAACACATCGCGCACTAGCTCGTTTGAAAGATACAACATCACAACTCATCGGACGTTTTGTGTTAGCAGCTGAAGTGGAAACTCGAAAAGTTCACGGAGATGGCCCACTAACTCGTTACTCTGCAAATCTTGAAATTCCTCGTGCACAAGTCATTGAAGTAGATTTCCTAAAGGCCGTTGCAGGGCACTACTTAATCAGTGCAGCCGCTTCGCAAGAAAGATATGCAAAACAGCAGATAGTTATTCAAGAACTAGTGGAAATGTTATTTGAAGCAGCCCCGGCCGCGTTAGACCCCATTTTCGAAGACGACTGGAAGCTAGCCAGTTCTGATTCAGAGAAGTTACGAATCGTCGTAGACCAAATTGCCAGCCTGACCGACCCTGGAGCCTACGCACTCCATGCACTTCTATCGAAGCGTCGCTAAGGTAAGCGCATGAGCGGTCGCATCAAGGCAGATGACATTGTTTATGTGCGCGAACATGCACATATAGATGAAGTTGTTTCCGCTGCTGGCGTTGCACTCAAAAATGCAGGTGGAGGACAGAAGAAAGGTTTGTGCCCATTTCACGATGAAAAGTCACCTTCTTTTCATGTAACACCATCAAAGAATTACTACCACTGCTTTGGATGCGGCGCAGGTGGCGATGTCATCGACTTTATGATGAAGACAGAACACTTGAGTTTTACTGAAACTATCGAACGCCTTGCATCCCAAATCGGATACACGCTTCGCTACGAAGAGGGTGGCCCTACTCAGCCAACATCAAAACGATCACGTCTGTATGCAGCAAATTTGGAAGCTGCGAAGTTCTATCAAGATTTACTCAACACTTCTCCAGATGCTGCTCATGGTCGTGATTTATTGACCAAGCGTGGCTTCGATAAAGCTGCCTGCGATTCATTCGGTGTTGGCTATGCACCCAACAGTTGGGATTCACTGACTAAACATTTACGTGCAGCCGGTTACGCAATCGAAGAACTTGAAGAAGCTGGACTTTCAAAGATGGGCGAGCGAGGCCCTATCGATAAGTTTAGAAATCGCGTGATGTGGCCGATTAAGGATATTTCTGGTGACATCGTCGGTTTTGGTGCTCGCAAACTTGCTAGCGATGAAGAAGATCAAGGTCCAAAGTATCTCAACACATCTGAGACCCCCATATATAAGAAGAGCCAAGTTCTTTACGGGCTCGATATGGCGAAGAAAGAAATTGCCAAGAGTCGGCAAGTTGTTGTCGTAGAGGGATATACCGATGTCATGGCCTGTCATTTAGCAGGAATTACAACTGCTGTTGCAACATGTGGCACTGCATTTGGTGATGACCACATTCGAATTATCAGGCGCTTACTGATGGATGCAGATACTTTCCGCGGGGAAGTCATCTTTACTTTTGACGGAGATGCTGCAGGCCAGAAAGCAGCCATGAAAGCGTTCGGAGATGACCAGAAATTTGTCACTCAAACATTTGTGGCTGTAGAACCAGATGGACTTGATCCATGTGACTTGCGCCAGCATAAAGGTGATTTGGCACTTCGAGATTTGATTGCAAAGCGCGTTCCACTCTTTGAATTCGCAATTAGAACCGAACTAAAGAAACACGATCTTGCAACGGCAGAGGGTCGCGTTAATGCGCTCAATACTGCGGCGCCGTTGGTGGCTGCAATTCGCGATAAATCTCTTCGCCCAGAATATATAAAGTCACTTTCAGGCTGGTTAGGTACTGAAACAGAGGTTGTTACTGCAGCAGTGAATACAGCTCTTAAGAAAGTTGTGCAGCAGCAACCAGTTACAGAAGCACCAACGGCCGATACCGCATGGCGTCCAAATCCAACTGAGCCAACGCTGATGCTCGAGCGTGAAGTCCTCAAGGCAAAATTGCAGATGCCGGGATTAGTTTTTGACTGGGCAACGCTAGAAGATGAAGCATTTACACATCCGGCGTATCGCGAGTTACGTCGCGTTCTTGATTCGTTTGGAAATGAAGCACTTGCACTGGAAAAAGTTACTGATGAGCGAATGAAACAACTCTTCACTGAACTGTCAGTTGAGCCAGTACGCACCGATGGTGCGGTGTCAGAGAAATATGTTTCTAGCATTGTGGCACGATTGCGTGAAGTCTTAGTCAGTCGCAAAATTGCAGATCTCAAGTCCAGTCTTCAGCGCCTTAATCCTGTAGAAAACCAAGAGCAATACAACGAAGCATTTACACAATTAGTAGCCCTTGAAACCCAGAAGCGCGGACTTCACGAACTCTCCATAGGTTCCCTCTAGTACCTACCACCGCTTAGTTTTGGTCAGAATTCCTCACTGCGGTAGAGTCTGCACTTGCATTCCCTGATAGCTCAACGGCAGAGCAGTCGACTGTTAATCGACAGGTTCTTGGTTCGAATCCAAGTCAGGGAGCCAGTTAGCCTCTCGCAAGTTATTCTCTACCCATGAACGCACTGAGCAGCATCTCCCGAGGGGCAGTTTCTTCGTGGCGCTCACAAAATCGTGCTCAGCGCCTCCTTCGCATCTTCCTCTCTGTGACATGGATTTATGCGGGTTGGGATAAGGCAAGTGATCCTGGATTTCTGACACAAGGCGAATCAACATTTATTGGAACTCAACTCGCGGCATACGCGCAGAGCTCGCCAATTTCATTTCTACTTAACCACACAATCGAACATGCAACTCAAGTTGGCATATTTGTAATGGTCGCTGAGTTCGCTATTGGTATCGCAACACTTCTCTCAGTTGCGCCTACGACTGCCGCTTTTGGTGGCTTTGCGATGGCGACAGGATTATGGCTATCAAGTTCATTTAACGTATCACCATATTTTCTGGCTAGCGATAGTGCTTACGCAATATTGTGGCTCACTTATCTACTACTACTGATTGGGAATCGAAGAATGCCAGCAACTAATTTTCAACGACGCAATGTATTTCGCACAGCGATAGTGGCTGCACTTGCAGCTGGAGCCGCACTTGTTGGAAGAGCAGTATCTCCATCCAATGCCGCCTCATCAACTAACCGTGCGGCTAAATCTAGCGGTAAAAAGATTGTGAAACTAAGTGCGCTACCAGTAGGTGCAACATTTAATTTCATCCACTCATCGCAAGGAGTGCCATCACTGCTTTTTAGAACAAAAAAAGGTGTATTTGCATACTCTGCAATCTGCACACATCAAGGCTGTACGGTTGCTTATAAATCATCGACTAAGAAGTTGGTCTGTCCTTGTCATGGTGCAGAATTTGATCCAATGAATTCAGCAAAGGTAATTTCAGATCCCGCTGAGACCCCTCTGGCAAAGGTGGCTGTGAAAGTGAGCGGTGCGTGGGTTGTTGAAGCCTAAAGATTCTCTAAATTTTGTAACAGGAAAATCTCAGGAAAGTACGGCACGATAACGATATGAAAAACATGAAGGTCCTTGGAGCATTTCTTGTTGGTGCCGTTGCTGCTGGTGGAATTGCAACTGCTGCGACATCAACAAACACAAACGTTGTAAAGGCATGTGCCGACAATCGCACCCAAGCCCTCTTCCTTTCTCCAAATGGAACCTGTTCTTCTTCAAGAACGCTCGTTGAAATTGGTGGAAACGCCATGAATACAAAGGCTATTTCATCCCTAGTAACACCGTCTGTAGTGTCAATTTCAGTAACAACATCAAGTGGTGGCGGAACTGGTTCAGGATCAATTTATAAGAGCTCTGCATCATCGAGTTATATCGTTACTAATAACCACGTAATCGAAGGCGCTGTCACTTCAGGAACTATCAAAGTTGAACTCACAAATGGCGAGCAATACACAGCGAAAATTATTGGTCGCGATCCTGGATACGACATAGCGGTACTGCAAATCTCATTCGGTAATCTTCCAGCTATCACTATTGGAGATTCTTCAAAGGTCAGCGTTGGAGATCCAGTTCTGGCTATCGGTTCACCTCTTGGATTAGCAAGTACAGTAACTAGCGGAATTATTTCAGCACTTAATCGCCCAGTATCTACAGGTACTGTTGATGCGCAATCTTATGTAAATGCAATTCAAACTGATGCCGCGATTAATCCTGGAAACTCAGGTGGCGCGCTCGTCGATTCAATGGGCCGACTCATCGGAGTCAATTCAGCTATCGCAACTCTTTCATCAGGATCGGCGAGTGGAAGCATTGGTTTAGGTTTCTCAATTCCAATTAATGAAGCAAAACGCGTAATTGAGGAAATCATCTCTACTGGAAAATCTACGCGACCCGTTCTTGGTGTCTTCTTCGACAATACATATACAGGTATCGGAGCAAAAATTATTCGTCTCAGTGCCGGTGAGGGCGCGGATAAAGCAGGAATTCCAGTGAACTCAATTATTAAGAGCATGGATGGGGTAAAGATTGCCACTAGAGATGCAGCGACTGTCAAAATTAGATCATACGCACCTGGCGCCACTGTCTCTGTTGTAGTCGAACTTCCAACCGGTGGCACTAGGACTTTCAAAGTCGTTTTAGGATCATCACCGTCGCTCTAAATAAAGTGTTGGAGTTAAATCTTCACATCTTTTAGCTGTCCAGCAGATTGCTCTGGCTTCATATCCATAATGAATGCACCCATCGCTGACTCTGAACCTGCTAAATATTTAAGTTTTCCAGGAGCGCGACGCACGCTCATAATTTGCCAGTGCAGTCTCAAGAGATCGCGCCCTTCTCGCACTGGAGCTTGATGCCATGCGGCGATGTAGGCCATATCAATTCCAAAAACTCCATCAAGACGCTTCATCACTTCGATTGCGATGGCCGGGAATGCATCGCTCGCAGCATCTGATAGTTGAGCTAAATCAGCCACTGGAGCTAATGGTGTGACGTGAATTTCAAATGGATATCTAGATGCATATGGCGTGTAGGCAATCCAGTGATCGTTTTTAGCAATAACTCGAACGCCATCTCGTATTTCGCGGGCTACAACATCATCAAAGAGAACTCGTCCAGTCTTTTGGTGGTGTTCGCGAGCAACTGCCAACATTCTAGAAACACGTGGTGGAATAAATGAGTATGCATAAATCTGCCCGTGAGGATGCGCGAGCGTTACGCCAATTTCTTCTCCACGATTTTCAAAAGGTGCGACATGAGCGATGAATGGCTGCTGTGAAAGCTCTCGCGTGCGATCTTTCCAAGCTTCAAGTAAAGTGCGTACTCGCTGAGGTGACAGTGATTTGAAATCTCCACCATGATCTGCGGTAAAACAAATTACTTCACATTTTCCAGCCGCAACACCCTCATCGGTATCTGAACCCACAAGATCTGGAAGAGCAAAGTCGCCCTCAGGTGGACGTAATGAAGGGGAGCGGTTATCGAAAACCACTATCTCAAAGTCATCTTCAGGAATTTCAGTAAGTAAATCACCATTTGTTGGGCACAATGGACATAACTCTTTTGGTGGAAGAAAAACTCGACTTTGTCTATGTGCAGCCATCGCAACCCATTCGTTGACCAATGGATCTAGTCGAAGTTCGCCGATTCCTGGTTGTTCTTCTTCAGGTCGCTGATCTTCGACGGAGCGCTTTTGTCCTGCGGTGTCGTAATAGCGAATTGTGCGACCGTCGTTCATGGTGCGATTTGTGCGCACTACTCCGGCCGAAAGTTGAAGAATCTCATCCATGGTGAACGTACTCTATCGCGTGCACTCGATTGCCTTCTTCCATCCTGCATACCCAGAAGTGCGTTGCGCTTCGGTCGATGTGGGTTTCCAGCGGCGAGATTCTTTCCACTGTCGTGCAAGTTCATCAGTGTCATTCCAAAAACCAACCGCTAATCCTGCGGCATATGCAGCACCTAGTGCGGTAGTTTCAGTGATCAACGGACGAATGATTTCAATTCCCATAATGTCTGCTTGCATTTGCATACACAGAGAATTTGCGGTGATGCCACCATCAACTCGCATCTGCTTCAGCGGAACTCCACTATCTGCAGTCATGGCATCCATGACATCTCGAGTTTGGTAACAAATCGCTTCAAGTGCTGCTCTCGTTAAGTGAGCCTTTGTTGCAGCTCGTGTAAGCCCAACAATTACACCGCGAGCATCGGATCTCCAATACGGCGCAAAGAGTCCAGAGAAAGCTGGAACAAAATAGACTCCAGCCGTATCTTCAACAGTCGATGCGAGTGCCTCTGTTTCGGAAGCACTTTTGATAATTCCAAGCTGATCGCGGAGCCACTGAATTGCAGAACCTGTGACTGCGACAGATCCCTCTAGTGCATACATGGCAGGCTGATCTCCAAATTTGTAGCACACGGTTGTGAGTAGTCCATTCTTGGAGTACACAATTTCAGTTCCGGTATTGAGTAGTGCAAAGTTTCCGGTGCCGTAAGTTGTCTTTGAATCTCCTCGGTTAAAGCATGCTTGTCCCACCATTGCCGCGTGTTGATCGCCAAGAATTCCTGCAATAGGAATTGCAGATCCAAAAGGACCATGAGCACTTGTTCGAGCATAAATTTCAGAAGAGGATCTAATTTCTGGCAGGAGCGCTCGGGGGATTTCGAATGTAGCAAGTAGCTCGTCATCCCATTGAAGGGTCTCTAAATTCATCAAGAGCGTTCGGCTAGCATTAGTTACATCTGTTGCATGAACGCCGCTTTCTACACCACCTGAAAGATTCCACAGTAGCCACGAATCAATGGTTCCGAAGCGCGCGCTGCCTTCAGAAACCGCCTTGGCAACAGCTGTTGAGTTCTTTAACAACCAATGCATTTTGCTAGCAGAGAAATATGGGGCAATCGCAAGGCCGGTCTTACTTCTTATCTTTTCCTTTTCGTCATCAGATAAATTCTCAAGATAATCTGCAGTTCTGGTGTCTTGCCACACAATTGCACTATGTAGCGGCAAACCTGTCGTGATATCCCAGGCAACTGTTGTTTCGCGTTGATTAGTGATTCCAATAGCTTGTAAATCAGAACCAATCAGGTTCGCTTGCTTGAGAGCGCCAGTTATGACTTCCTTGGTCTTGTCCCAAATTTCAGAAGCATCATGTTCTACCCAACCTGCCCGGGGAAGTATTTGTCGATGTTCTAGTTGATGCTGCCCAACAACTTGGCCCGCGTGATCAAAGATCATGAATCGAGTGCTACTTGTGCCTTGATCTAAGCTGCCTATGAAGGACATGCAAGAAAGGGTACTACTGCTTTCTTCTTTTGAATCTAATTAATTCTTAATTTGATTCTTACAGGAGTCGAATGCCGGTTTAAGTACAGGCTTCTTTGATGGCGATGGTGATGGTGTTGGCCCTTGCAATACTGTGAAATCTAGTGGGGCAGATACTTCGCTATGTGTGCCAGAGGCATCTTTAAAGAGAACGCTACCTAACCAATCTCCGGCAGGGGTTCCCTCGAGAGAAATTTTCCATGTTCCACTTGTCTCCCGTGAAATTGTTTGTGTAACTGTTGGAATTGAAGAATTCAAATCAGAGAAAACATATTTGACAGAACCTGTCACAACTGCAGAACTATCAGGACGCTTTACATCCACGACAATCGTTACTTTCTTATCTGTCGTCGTGGCTTTGTATGAAGTGATCGTGATCGTTGAGGTTTCTCCGATTGGCATTTCATCTGCGGGATCCGGAACCCATGTACCAGTGAGCAGACTCTCGAACTTTTCACCAGTTCCGGAAAAAACATTTAGGTCTAGTCGAGACCCCGGCACTCCGTATTTCGGTGCAATTCCACATGATGTGTATTGCCATACAGTCCAATTTGCAACGCACTGAGACGTTGTCCAGGAGTGCACAAAGCAACCACCCGGTTTCACATTTGGCTTAGCACCTGGCTTTGCAGGATCAATTGCGTATTGAGCAATCCACAATGGATATTTGGAAAGTTCCTTATCTCTCTTTAAGGAATTTTCTAGAAAGTGTGGAGAAGAGTAAATCAGAGGAGTGCGCCCTGTTCGATCTTTCAAAGTTTTGAGAAAAGTCTTACTCCATAAGGTGGCATTTGATCTGGTTGCATACTTTGCGCACGTGCGATTTGCACTGACCTGCACGCAAGAATTCTCGATGTCCAAGGCGTATGGAAGGTCGAGGTCATTAAAGCCACCAATCGAACCAATGCGCCAAATCACTTTCTGGGCCTGCGCACGTGCATCGCGCTCGATTGCTGCTTTTGAAGTTACATTAGGCAATATCGCATAGTGGTAAAAACCGGTATGGATACCAGCTTCTTGTGCACCTTTTCGATCAGCCGTTAAGTATTTGACTGCCAATTGATCGGACTCATCTCGTGAATCAGATGCCTTGATAATGACAAAATCTATGCCAGCACGACGCATTTTCTTAAAATTAATTGGTTGATCATTTGGATGTTGCCATCTGCTTATATCTGCACCATGAATTCTGCCCCCAGGGCCCGAGAACTTGAGATCAGTCGCATGTGCAGAAGGTGCGTAAAGGGTAAATGAAGCAAATACTGCAGCGATGAGTACGGTTGAGAACTTTTTCATTTTTCCACTATCACCACTGATTCACCGAAGACATCAAAGAAGGTTCCTTGAAGTAATGAGCGATGGCGAATCCGAGCTTCTTGGTAGTCATGACCTGTCGCTAATTTATTGCTATCACTGAAATCCAGAGTGAGGCGGCCATTTTCGAAGGATTCGAGTCGTGCATCAAAGTAGGCAATCCACACGACTCGATCTCGTTTCTCAACGAGGTCAAGAACTTCATTCCAGCGCATACGAATACTTGAGAGCGTGAGCGCAGGTGACATGCGCAGAACTTTATCGCAAATGATTATGCGTTACATATTTCAGTGCTTGGGCGCACCGAGCCACTTGAAGTACTCGCCCACCAGAATCACGCGGAGATTTCTTCTCCTATCGGGTGAGATTGATAGATGTAGTGCGATACGAGCCACAATTTGCTCAACTGATTTCTCTGAAACGAATCTCACCTTCGCTATTTCAGAGTTGCTTAATCCATGTGCGACCAACCTCAAGGTTTCAACCTGAACGTTAGTAAGTTGTCCAAGTAGAGAAATGAGACTTTTATCAGAATCTGAACTGTGGAAATTAGCCCACTTCATAAGAGAACCATCACTTGCCGCAATTAATGACTTGGATATTGCGTGTGTCACGATTGAAAGGTCGGTGAAGTTTCTCTTCAACACTATCTGAGTACCAGTTGGAATATTCTTCTCAAATAATCCATAGAGTCTCAAATCTGGACATGCGGTTGTAATGACTATCCCGAGATTCGGTTGAATCTTTCGCATTTTTTGAAGCAAGCTAATTGAAGGTTCACCGGATTCCTGAAGGTCTAGTAACACAACTTCAGGATGGAGTGTGCGGAAAAGGTTCTCTGCGATATAACTAGTTGCAGCTTCTCCGACAACATTGATGCAATGCTGACGAAGCGAGGCGGCCATTGTGGCAAGTTCAAAAGAGTCGTCATTGATAATGAGTACTCGAGCCGTAGGTGCCAACGTAGTGAGCATGTTTAAGAGTAAGTGGCTTCGGTTGTATAACTTTGGGGCTAGCACTTACTTGCAAAAGGTACGAAACTACTAGAGCAAGCGCAGTTTCATCGAGCTGATTCTTTAGCGCCCCATAATTTCATAGCCATATGTGCAGTCTACGCCTCGAATTTGTATCCCAAACCTCGAATTGTATGAATCAAAGTTGGATTAGCAGGATCTACTTCAATTTTCGAGCGCAAGCGTTTGATGTGAACATCAAGAGTTTTAGTATCTCCGTAATAATCGCCGCCCCAGACGCGGTCAATCAATTGTCCTCGAGTGAGTACTCGACCTTCATTTCGCATGAGAAATTCAAGTAGTTCGAACTCCTTTAACGGCAGATTGATAAGAATTTCATTTACCGAGACTTGGTGCCTATCGACATCCATTCGAATTCTTCCTGAAACTTGAATAGAAGAGTCTGAATTCATATCTGCGCTATCGGGAGTTCCTCGGCGAAGGACGGCCTTAATTCGCGCAACTAGTTCACGTGAAGAGTATGGCTTTGTTACATAATCATCAGCACCTAGTTCTAGACCAACGACCTTATCTACCTCAGAGTCTTTTGCAGTAAGCATAATTATTGGTACTAGAGATGTAGTTCTGATTGCTCTACAGACATCAATGCCAGATACCTCGGGAATCATTAAATCAAGCAGGACTAGGTCGTAAGAAGATTTTTTAAACAGATCAAGTGCAATTCGACCATTCTCGGCCACATCAGTTTCGAAGCCCTCTTTACCAAGTAGAAATGAGATTGCTTCAGAGAATGAAATCTCATCTTCTACAATTAAGATCTTCGTCATTATTCATTGCCTCCGTGAGTCGAGTAAATTGGTAAGCGAATGGCGAATGAAGATCCAACTTTAGGTGAACTCCACACTCGTACTTCGCCGCCGTGCTTCGATGCAACGTGCTTTACGATGGATAAGCCGAGACCGGTTCCACCTGTTTCTCTAGATCGAGCTGGGTCCACTCTGTAGAAACGCTCAAAGATACGTTCTAATTCTCCTTCGGCAATTCCGATTCCCTGATCTGTGACAATTATTTCCACGATTTCATCAGCAAGCGAAGTAGAGACTGAGACGTTGGTATTTTGAGGCGAATAGTTAATGGCATTTTCAAGAAGGTTGTGAATTGCCATGATCAGTTGCTCGCCGTCCCCCAAAACAACTACAGAAGGAAACTCATTAACTGTAACTTGTATGCCCTTTGCATCAGAAGTAGTTTTCACAAGATCTACTGCCTCGTTGACGAGATCTGCAATCAGGTGTTCGGTTGCAATTTGTAATGGATCAGAGTCTTGCAGCCTAGATAAATTAATAATTCCCTGAACCAAATCCGTAAGTCTCTTGGCTTCAAGTTGCATTCTTGTTGCAAACTTAACAACTGAAGCTGGGTCATCAGAGGCAGATAGAACAGCTTCGCTAAGAAGAGAGAGTGCACCGATTGGTGTCTTTAACTCGTGCGAAATATTGGCAACAAAGTCACGTCGTACTTCATGAACTCGCGAAGCTTCACTCTCATCACTGATTAACACAACAATGTTTTCAATTTCACTGAGATAAATTGCTCTGATCGTGAGTTCACGCAGTCCCTCGCCGATTGGCCCGCGCGGAACTTCAATATTTCCAGTATGTGTTTGTTGAGTTCGTCGTACGACTCTTATTAATGCTACGAGTTCAGGACTCATGATTCGATTTTCGCGAAGAATGTTAAGTGTTTCTATTCCCTCAGTCGCAAAGCGCACAACCTCGCCGGGGGCTACTAAAAGAGCATCTTGTCCGAGCTCAGAGAGGACCTTGAAAAATATGGGTGATATCTCGTTCGAATTTTTATTTTCTTCGCGACCGAACCACATGAGATAAGCCTAACCGCTATGGGGCACAGTTTACCTTCCGTTAACCATCGCGCATTGCGTTATTCATGGATTACGCCTAAATTCCACTCATGGCACTCATACGTTCAGTATTCCAAGATGAGCTCGATGGAGTTTCTCAAACGCTCGTGGATTTATCGAACATGGTTTCCGCTTCAATTAAGAAGTCAACCCATGCGCTGATTGATTCCGATCTTAGCGCGGCCGAAGAAGTAATCTCGGAAGACGAGAAAATTGATTTAGTACAACACGACCTTGATGCCCACATCATCGACATCATTGCCCGTCAACAGCCGGTTGCATCTGATTTACGCGCCTTGGTTACAGCGCTTCGCATGAGTGCGGACTTAGAACGAATGGGCGATCTCTCCCATCACGTTGCAAAATTAACTAGATTCCGTCACCCAGAGCCTGTAGTCCCTGCTGAATTGAAAGATCTTGTTCATCACATGGGAACAGTTGCCGAAAATCTTTCCAGAAAAGTTGCCACCGTCATTGAAACACGAGATACAGCGATGGCTCTCCAGGTTGAAAAAGATGACGATGAGATGGATGGGTTGCATAGACAGCTTCTGGGAAATATTACTAATGCCAGTTGGACCCACGGAGTCGAGTCCGCAATTGATATAACGCTCCTAGGCCGTTACTACGAGAGGTTCGCTGACCACGCGGTCTCTGTTTCGCGACGCGTCTATTTCTTAGTTACAGGCACTTTCGCAGGTTAAACTCGCTAATCTGTCCCAATGCGGTTGGGTGTATTAGATGTTGGTTCCAACACAATACATCTGCAAGTAATCGATGGGTACCTTGGTGGTCCACCAATCCCAAATTCTTCACATAAGTCTCTTATTCGCCTGACTGAATATCTTGATGAGCAAGGTGCAATCACCCAACTCGGTATTGATCAAATAACCGAAGCCATACTAAAGAATCTCAGCGAATCTGCGCACCTTGAGATAGATGAGTTGCTGGCCTTTGCAACATCCGCTATTCGAGAGGCCGTGAATTCCGATGAAGTTATCGAACATGTAAATAAAACGTGCGGTATTGATTTGCAGGTATTAAGCGGAGAAGAAGAAGCCAGATTTACATTTCTTGCAGCACGTAGATGGCTTGGGTGGTCGTCAGGCGATCTGCTTGTTTTAGATATTGGTGGAGGCTCCCTGGAAATTGCACGCGGAGCCGAGGAGAATCCGACCTTTAAGACTTCGCTTCAATTAGGTGCCGGCAGACTTACTCGCATGTTCTTAAAGGGTGATCCTTTTACTTCTAAATCACTGGATGCTCTTGAAGATTACTTGAAGGAAAGTGTTGCTCCACTTGTAGATTCTCTTTCAACCTACGATAAAAATATAGCGACTGGCACCAGTAAGACATTTAGAACTCTAGCCAAAATCGCAAATGCTCAGTACCCAAAGTTAGGTCCCCACTTAACACGTGAAGCACTCGAGGAAATTGTGCCCATGCTCAAGAAACTTGATATCAAAGGCAGAAGAGAGTTGCAGTCAGTATCTGCCGAACGTGCACCTCAGATTGTTGCTGGTGCTATGCTGGCAAAACAATTAATGGCAGACCTTGAATTGTCGGAAATTCGTATTTGCCCATGGGCGCTACGCGAAGGAATAGTTCTACATCGATTGGACTGGATAGAACGTTAATTACCGATGCTTAAGTAATCGATTCCGACGATTTCCCCGCGGACGCGATGCACTACCCACGCATCTCCTGGTTCAAGTTTGATTAACTCTTTATTCTTAAGTTTTGTGTTCAAAATTCCACGGAGCATCGTTGGAATAACTGGATTATGGCTACATATGAGTATGTTTTTCTCATCTTGCTTCAGTGCATTTGCAAATGAAATAGATCGTTCTGGGTCATACTCGAAGTTTTCCTCATTGAGATTTGGAACTTGAGTGAAAGACAATTTTCGTTCATTTGCTAGCGGTGTAATCGTTTGAACACATCGTGTGTAATTTGAAGTATAAATTTCATCAATTGAGAATGCACGCAAGTGCTCAATAAGGGACTCGGCTTGTTCGACACCTAATTCACTGAGAGTCCGAAGCGAGTCATCGCTATCCCAATCTCCTCGCTCTAAAGCTTTTGCGTGACGCAGAATGATAAGAGTGTCAGTATGTTGATCACCATCGATGAATTCTTGAATTACTTCTTTATCCGATGGGTAGGTTGCTAATTCGATTGCTTGAGCAGCACTTAGCCATTTCAATTGATCAACTTCATCATTGGGAACAAATTCACTCTTATCGAGAGCGCAGTGCGCTGCCCAAAATTTGACTCTCTTCTTCTGCCCAGCGTCCTCATACTCAACTGTTTGAAGTTGTCGTGTAAAGCGTGCGGATATTCCTGTTTCTTCTCTCACTTCGCGCAAGGCGCATTCAATCGCGCTCTCGCCATCCTCAATTTTTCCTTTAGGTAAGGTCCAATCGTTGTACCGAGAACGGTGCACTAAAGCAATCTCAACAAATAAGTCAGAATTTTCTCGCCATAAAACAGCTCCAGCGGCTCTAATCATGCTTGATTGTGTCTTTCGATAAAGTGATCTTGGAAACTCACAAGATTTTTGCCATCAAAGTCTTTAATTTTTCTTACCCATGTATTCTCATTATCAAGTTTCCATGTAGAAAATGAATCTGAAACAGAGTCATCCAGGATGCCTTTCAGCCTTGCTTTATGTTTCTCTGCCGTAATCTGTACAAGAGCTTCGACTCTGCGATCAAGGTTCCTGTGCATCATGTCAGCACTTCCAATGAAGTAATCGTCATTGCCGCCATTGCGGAAGAAGTAGATTCTTGAATGCTCAAGGAACCGGCCTAAAATCGAGCGAACTTTAATGTTCTCTTTACGCGCTTGATTGTTAAGTCGAATTGCGCAGATACCACGAACAATAATTTCAACCTTTACTCCAGCATCTGCTGCCTCATATATTGAATCAATAATTTCTTCATCAAGAAGAGAGTTGAGCTTGAAGCGAATCCACGCTGGTTTGCCATCTAGATGGTTACGAGTCTCGGTTTTTATCTTTCTAATCAAGTTATTTCGCATGCTGTGCGGAGCAACAAGAATTCGGGTGTAATCATGCTTTGTTGAATACCCAGATAACTCGTTAAACAACCTTGATAAATCATCTCCGAGAACTGGGTCTGAGCTAAGAATTCCGAGGTCGTCATAGAAGCGTGCTGTCTTTGGGTTGTAGTTTCCTGTTCCAACGTGGCAATATCGACGTAAGACTTCACCTTCGTCACGAACAACTAACGATAACTTTGCATGAGTCTTTAGTCCCATTAGGCCGTACACAACGTGAACACCTACTTCTTCAAGTTTTCTAGCCCAACGTACATTTGCCATCTCATCAAATCGCGCCCGGATCTCGATAACTGCAAGTACTTGTTTGCCCGCTTCGGCAGCTTCAATAAGTGCTTCGACGATAGGGGAGTCTCCAGAAGTTCTGTAGAGAGTCTGTTTGATCGCTAGGACATGTGGGTCGCGTGCTGCATTTTCAAGAAACTTAACTACAGAGGAAGTAAATGATTGGTAGGGATGGTGAAGGAGTATCTCGCCCTTACGAATTGCGGTAAAAAATGAATCTGTAGATTCTGGATCCACATCGCGAAGCTCCGGCGCAGTATCGCTCCGAAATGGCTTGTACTTAAGTTCAGGAAAGTCCAAGTCGGCAATCTGATTGAGGCTTCTTAAATCTAGGGGTGAGTCGTATTTCAGAACATCAATAGGTTCGATTTGAAGCTCATCCATGAGTTCGTTAAGTACCTCGTGATGAATAACCTTATCTACTTCAAGCCTAACCGGTGGCCCAAAGCGTCGCCTTGTAAGTTCCTTCTCCATGGTTTCAAGAATGTCTTCAGTCTCATCTTCGTCGAGATCTAAATCTTGATTTCTAGTTACGCGAAAGAAGAAGTGGTCTTTCAGAGTTACCCCTGGGAAAAGTTCTGGCAGGTGCTCAGCAATTAATTCATCAATGAGTACAAATCTAAACTTTGATGCATCTGCGGTCTTGATGAAACGTGGAAGATTTGAAGGTACCTTCACGCGCGCAAAGCTGATGTCTTGGTCTTCGCTAGATTCAATATTGATTCCAACATTGAGCGAGAGACCTGAGATATACGGAAATGGGTGTGATGGGTCAACGACCAAAGGTGTGAGTACTGGGAAAATTCTCTCGTTGTAATACTTCTTCAGCTGCTGACGTTCATCGTCCGTCAACTCGTTAATCTTTAAAAACTCGATTCCGTGATGACGAAGCTCAGGAATAATCTGATTCTTAAATCTATCTGCTTGTATGTTGACAAGTTCTTGTGTTCGATTGAGAACAATTGTGAGTAATTCCTTTGGTGTATACCCTGCGCTATTTGGCGCGGTAATTCCCCGATCAATTTTTGACTTAATTGAAGCGACTCGGACCATAAAGAATTCATCTAAATTGGAAGAAAAAATGGCCAGGAATCGAACTCGTTCCAGCAAAGGAATCGTCAGATCTTCAGAGAGTTCCAAAACTCTCGTATCGAAATCTAGCCAGGTGAGCTCTCTATCCTGGTAATTCGAAGCGAAATCCTTCATCCTCCCATAATGTCTTATTTGGGTGAACACGAGGTAATCGGGGCGTTAACGAAGCGATATCCAAAGTTCCGCAGGCTGAACAGACCCAAAGTGTCAGACAAGTATTAATCAGAACTAATAAAGCGTCATGAAGAGAACACGTTGAGAACCATAAGTCCTGCTCAAAGAGTGAGGCGGGTCGGGCTCGAACCGACGACGACCGAATTATGAGTTCGGGGCTCTAACCAACTGAGCTACCGCCTCGTCATGGAAGAGTTTATTGGGCTAATGGCTTTTCTTGAAATCTAACGACACCTTATTCGGCTCTAAATCATGTGCGCCCCGACTTCAAAAAGCTATAGTCTGTTCGCATGAGCGAGCAATTTACTCTCCCTTTTTCTTTCGGCGATCAGACTCAATCAGATTTGCTTGGAGGTAAAGGGGCAAATTTAGCTGAGATGGTAAAGATTGGTCTTCCGGTTCCTCCTGGTTTCACCATTACAACCCAAGCCTGCAGAAGTTTTCTTTCATCTGGAACTATTCCTGCTGGTCTTTATGACCAAGTAGATGCATCACTAGCTGAATTGGAAAAAATCACTGGGAAAGAATTTGGAAATCCAAAGAATCCACTTTTAGTATCCGTAAGGTCTGGCGCAAAATTCTCAATGCCGGGCATGATGGAAACTGTTTTAAATGTTGGAATCACTCCAGCAGTTGCTGAAAGTCTTGCAACGCTTTCAGGAGATCCAATTTTTGCTTGGGAAACGTATCGCAGATTCATTGATATGTATGGAAGAACAGTCAGCGAAGTCCCACCTTCTGAGTTCCGCAAAATTGAACAACGCGTGCTCGCATCTCACGGTGTAGAAACTATCCAAGAGTTAGATGTTGATGGTCTAAAAGTTTTGAGTGATGCATACATTAAGGAAACTGAAGCACTTACAGGTAAACCATTTCCGACAGACCCTCGTGAGCACCTACGTAAATCGATTGAAGCGGTCTTTCATTCCTGGAATTCAGAACGAGCGCAGATTTATCGTCGACGCGAACGTATCCCTTCAGACTTAGGTACTGCCGTAAATATTCAATCTATGGTTTTTGGTAATTTAAGCGATGACTCAGGCACGGGTGTTGCTTTCACTCGCAACCCTGCAACAGGTGAAATCGGAAATTACGGGGATTATCTTGAGCGAGCACAGGGTGAAGATGTTGTAGCAGGAATCAGAACACCTATTTCGCTGAGTGCTTTTGGGGAAAAGTATCCAAAAGTGTATGGAGAACTTGATAAGACCATGAGTCTTCTCGAGGGCCATTACCGCGACTTATGCGATATCGAGTTCACCGTTGAAAAAGGCAAGCTCTGGATATTACAAACACGCGTAGGCAAAAGAACTGCTGAAGCGGCATTTCGTATTGCCACTCAGTTGATTGATGAAGGAAAGATCACCATCGATGAGGCGTTAGCTCGGACATCGGGTGATCAGTTGAGCCAATTGATGTTTCCTCAATTTGATTTATCGTTACCAACTCAGGAGATAGCGCGCGGAATTCCGGCATCTCCAGGTGCTGCTGTGGGTGAAGTAGTTTTTGATTCACGCCGGGCATTTGAAATGGCAAAAAATGGCAAAAAAGTAATTCTTGTTCGTAAAGAGACCAGCCCAGATGATCTCGTTGGAATGGTTGCGGCCGAAGGAATACTCACTAGCCGAGGTGGAAAAACTTCACACGCTGCTGTGGTTGCAAGAGGAATGGGAAAGACTGCAGTGTGCGGAACAGAATCAATCTCTGTCGATGAGCGCGCCCTACTTTTCACAGCCGGAGGATTAACAGTCTACGAAGGCGAAATCATTTCAATCGATGGTGCATCTGGAATAGTTTATTTAGGTGCAGTCCCCGTAATTGCTTCGGCTGTAACTTCCTATCTAGAAGGTCGATTGTCCGCCGAAAGTACTAGCGCCTCTGCACTAGTAAAAGCTGTTGATCGCCTACTTACTCATGCTGACTCAGTGCGAAGGCTGCAAGTGCGTGCAAACGCGGATACTCCAGAAGATGCAATTCGCGCCCGAATTCTCGGCGCTGAAGGTATTGGGCTCTGCCGTACTGAACATATGTTCCTAGGGCCTCGTCGTGCATACGTTGAGAGATTAGTGCTTGCTGAAAATGACGAAGTCCAACGTGGAGTAATTGCCGAGATGGAACCTCTCCAACGTGCTGATTTTGTTGGAATTATGATGGCGATGTCTGGACATCCTGTGACAGTACGTTTATTGGATCCTCCGTTGCACGAATTTCTTCCACCACTTGCAGAATTGACTGCGAAAATGGCTCGAGCTGAAGCACTTGGTGAAGAAGTATCTGCCCGCGATAAGTCAATATTTGATGCAGTTAATCGCATGCACGAATCAAATCCAATGCTAGGTCTACGCGGTGTACGCCTTGGTATTTTGATTCCTGAGCTCTACAAAATGCAGGTTCGCGCGTTAGTGCATGCATATTTGGAAGTTAAGCTATTGGGACATGATCCTAAACCCGAGGTCATGATTCCATTGGTGGCAACCCAACGTGAACTTTTGCACCTTCGCGAAACGCTAGAAGAAGAGATTACTAAGACATTTGCCCATGCAGATATGGATATTGATTTCCCTATAGGAACAATGATTGAAACACCACGGGCTGCGATTACCGCTGACCGATTAGTTAGCTATGCAGATTTCTTCTCCTTTGGAACGAATGATTTAACGCAGCTAACATGGGCATTTAGCCGAGATGATGTGGAATCAACTTTCTTGCCTCGTTATATGGATTTGGAGTTGATTCCTTTTAATCCTTTCGAATCCTTAGATCAGGCAGGCGTTGGAATACTTCTTCAGACTGCCGTCGATCATGCTCGTAGAGTAAAACCTGATATCAAGTTAGGTGTGTGCGGTGAACATGGTGGAGATCCATTAAGTATTCATTACTTCAATAATCTAGGCCTTGATTATGTCTCGTGCTCCCCTTACAGAGTCCCAGTGGCTCGCTTAGAAAGTGGTCGAGCAATGGTCACAAAAGGTGCCCATAACAATTGAGCCACGGTTCTTTGTTCATATTCGTACCTTTTAGGGAGTAGCATCACTTAAGTCCTGTCAACGATGACTTGAGGAGTTTATTGTGCTCGTAGGTATCCCTAAAGAAGTTAAGAATAATGAATTTCGAGTTTCAACTACTCCGGCTGGAGTTCACGCACTTGTTGTAGCGGGACACACTGTTTTTGTTGAGAAATCAGCGGGCGTAGGTTCTGCTATCACTGATTCAGAGTATGTAAAGGCTGGCGCGACAATTCTGGACACTGCAGATGAAGTCTGGGCAAAGGCCGAGATGATCATTAAAGTGAAAGAGCCAGTTGCGCAGGAATACCATCGCATGCGCCGTGGCCAGATTCTCTTTACATACTTGCACTTAGCGGCATCTCGCGAATGCACTGACGCAATCATTAAATCCGGCATTACCGCAATTGCCTACGAAACTGTTGAAGTCAATCGCACATTGCCATTGCTTGCCCCAATGTCAGAAGTTGCCGGCCGTATGTCGATTCAAGTGGGAGCAGCAGCGCTGCAAGCCCCTAACGGAGGACGTGGAGTCCTGCTTGGCGGAGTACCCGGCGTTGCTCCTGGGAAAGTTGTTGTTCTTGGTGGGGGAAGTGTTGGAGTTTCTGCTGCATCAATGGCAGTTGGATTACGTGCAGATGTTGTGTTGATGGACATTAATTTGAAGCGCCTGGCAGAAATTGATGACATTTTCCAAGGTCGAGTAAAGACAATCGCGTCATCACCGTATGCAATTGAAGAGTATGTAACTCAAGCAGATCTAGTAATTGGCGGAGTTCTAATCCCGGGTGCTGCGGCACCGAAGTTAGTAACGGATGCAATGGTGGCAAAGATGAAACCAGGCAGCGTTCTTGTCGATGTTGCAATTGATCAAGGTGGATGTTTCGAAGGCTCCCATGCAACAACGCATGCTGATCCAACATTTAAGGTTCACAATTCGCTGTACTACTGTGTGGCGAATATGCCTGGCGCCGTTCCTGCAACATCAACTGCCGCTCTTTCAAATGCAACTCTCAAGTACTCACTTGCTCTTGCAAACAAGGGTTGGGAGCAAGCGATGTCAGATGATGCAGGACTTGCAGCAGGCTTGAACGTACATGATGGAAAAATCAAGTACGCAGCGGTTGCTGCAGCGCACGGTTAGAAGCGCAATTACCCGCGTCCTGTGTATGGCATCTTGGTAGCCATCACAGTAATAAATGGCACGTTTGCACTTAACGGCAAACTAGCCATGTAAAGAACGGCATCTGCAACATTTTGTGGATCTATGGTTGGCTCGATCAATTTTGAACCATCCGGTTGCGTTGCACCCACTCGCATTTGTTCAGCCATATCCGTATTTGCATTACCGATATCTATTTGACCAACGGCGATATCGAATTTGCGACCATCAAGGGAAGCGGTCTTGGTTAGTCCAGTGACTGCATGTTTTGAAGCTGTATAGGCCGAAGAATTTGGGCGAGGAACGTGCGCAGAGATAGATCCGTTATTGATGATGCGACCACCCATTGGTTTTTGAGATTTCATTAAGGCAAATGCTTGTTGAGTACAGTAAAAGACGCCAGAGATATTCACATTAATAACGTTCTGCCAATCCTCGATTTTTACATCCTCTAGAGGAACTCCTGGCGCAACTACTCCTGCATTATTGAAAAGTAGGTCTACGCGACCAAACTTACTTTTGATTTCTGCAAATAGGGATTTAACTGATTCAGGATTGCTTACATCGCACACGATGCCAACTGATTCCCCACCGGCTTCTTTTGCAACAGCGTCAATGGCTGCCTTGTCACGTCCAGCCATAACGACTGTCCAACCATTTTTTGCCAGAGTGATTGCGGTGACACGACCCACGCCACGGCCTGCTCCAGTAACGACTGCGATTTGTTTCATGTGTTGAGCCCCGGAATCTTTGCATCTAGTTCGTCATCAATATGAACCTGAATAATCTCATCAATTGTGCTCTCAGCGGTAAAACCTAGCGATTTTGCTCTGGCACTTGTAATGTCTGGAAAATTCCAATTGGAGAGCATTTTCTCGATAACAGGATCGGGTTCATGCTTGATAAGTGCGACGATTTTATCTCCGGCAACTCTGCGAAGTGCATCAATCTCATCACCAACTGTTCCCCAGACACCTGGCATCGCCATTGCTCGATTATCACCTAGAGCTGATGTATCCAGATTTGCAGCATGCACAAGAAAACCAACTGCAGAACGAGGCGAGGCGAAGAAATTCGTGGCGCTCAGTGACGCAGGAAGTATTGCTTCGATGCCGACAAGTGGTTCACGCAGAATGTTCGAAAAGAATCCGGATGCGGCCTTGTTAGGTTTTCCTGGACGAATGCATATTGTTGGAAGTCGCAGACTTACAGCATCTACAAAACCTCGACGACTGTAATCATTGAGAAGAAGTTCTGAGATTGCTTTCTGAGTTCCATAACTTGTACGTGGCTGTAAATGGAAATCATCATTGATGACTCCAGAGTATGGCCCGCCGTAAACGGCTACGGAGGAGGTGAAAACTAATCGGGGTTTGTAGCCATTGCCGGTAAGTCGAATTGCTTCGAGGATATTCTTGATACCTTCTACGTTAACGCTGTAACCTTTTTCAAAATTAGCCTCTGCTTCGCCCGACACAACTGCAGCCAGATGAAAAATCACATCAGGTTTACCACTTATGAGGGAATGTGCAATTGTGGGGTTCGTAATATCTGCAACTACTGATGTAATTGGAAAACTGGCAGTAGTGGATAACGCTGGTACTGAAAACGCATCAGCCAATGTGAGTTCAGCTATTTCTCGATTACCGAGCTTGCCCGAGATCGCTAGTTTGTGAGCCAGTTTCTGCCCAACCATGCCGCCGCCGCCAATGATTACAATTTTCATTCGTTTAGCCTAGAGGGATAGGTAAAGTTTTCCAAGAAAAACGAAATCCTTTCGGCAAATTAACTTAGACTTCATGCAGTTGCAACGTGGCACGATGAGAAGGGTGGAGCGGATTAGATGAAAGCGCTATTTATCACTGCTCCTCAAAAGTGGGAGATATTAGATATTCCTACTCCTGAAATCACTCATGATGAAGTACTGATTCGTGTTGACTATGTTGGACTGTGCGGCACTGACCTAGAGCTGTTAAATGGTAAGCATCCATACTTTTCCACTCATGATGCAAAGTTTCCTATGCAGATTGGCCATGAAACCAGCGGGACCATCGCTCAATCCACGAATCCAGCCTTGCCTGTCGGCACCGAAGTAATTATGGATCCCATTGTTGGTTGCGGAAATTGTGAAGCATGCAAAAATCGTGCGACATGGTGTAAAGAGCGTATTGAAATTGGAGTTCGACGAGGTGGCCCCGGTGCATTGGCAGAGTATTTGAAAGTTCCCGTAACAAATGTTTATCCCATTCCACAAGGTGTCTCACTTCGTGATGCAACACTCGCAGAACCTGCAGTGACAGCAATCGCCGGCATCTCTCGAATTAAAGCCACTAGTGGCCGCGCCCTTGTGGTGGGCGATGGCACTATCGGAATAATTGCTGCACAAGTTCTTGCTCACCGAGGCTGGCAGGTGTTGATTGCGGTTCTCAGCGAGGCAAGTGCAGAACGTGTGCGTTCTCTCGGTTTTGAACCCGTGTTGCCACAACAGATGGAAACCATTTCTGCCGAAGTTGTTGTTGAAGCTGCCGGCACACATCGTTCAATTCAAACTGCATTCAGAGCTGTATCTGCTGGTGGGGAAGTTGTACTTCTTGGAGTTCCAGATAAACCTTTAGAGAGTTTCGATATTGCAGGTCTTGTCTTGCGGGATGTTTCAATGTACGGAGTGCTCAATGGTCCGGGAAAATATATCGAAGCCCTTAACCTGATAGCCGAAGGCGTGATCAAGTCATCCAAAATTATTGATCAGGAATTTGCCTTTGCCCAGTTTGGCGATGCGATTGGATTGTTAGCTAATCCAGAAAGGAAATTGCCAAAAGTCCTTGTAAGTATGCGCTCTTAAAGGACGAGTTAATGGCGCTGGAAGCCTTTACGTCCCCAGACTTCCCAGAGTCCCATCACACTAAGAATCAGCGCGAAACCGAAGAGAACGTCTTCTGCCGGCGCTGAGAAGAAGCGCAGCCCCACGATGGCATCAGGGCTGTACATAACGATATTTCTAGATGTGAGCCACCAATTTGTAAGAAATTGGAATGGCAAGATGATTGCATAGGATGTCCAGAATGCTGGGCGGGTTAACATGGAAGTTCTAAAGAGAAAGAGATCGACCATCACGGCGATTGCAAAGGCGGTAATTGCTATATCTGAGTAGTTCATTCGCCGAACTCATCTTTGCGCCAGTGGGGTTTCACAGTTGTTACACCTTCGATAGTAAAAATCGCAGCCATCGGAATCACCATGAAGAATAAGTACTCTTCAAGTGGAATACCGAGTGGCCCATAAATTCCTAAGATCTGCTCGCGATCGAAGAACCAATGCCCTTGCGAAATCGCGTATGCATCCCACGCAAGAAAGAGAAGACTGATTGGCAAGACGCTGATTGCTACTCTTTTGATGCGGCGCAGAACGCCAGTCTTTAAATAAATCTCGAGCCAGGCTGAGCCACAGAAGGTAAATATGAGCATTGCCATATATGACCACTGTTTCATGTTCGCATTTTTGCATACCTCGAGGGAAAAATTGCTAATGTGTTCTGTGTGATCGATGTGAAATTTAGGGTATTCAGCCGAATTCGCACCATCTCCAGCGTTGCGGTAGCCATAGCCATCGTGCTCTCATTACTTTTTTCACAATCTTTTGGGGCAGACTCCCTTAATTGGCAAGTGTCCATGGCAATAGTTGCCCTTGCAGTTGGCATCCCACATGGGGCTTTAGATCACTTAGTTACATTGCCTCGGTCGGCGCCAATAAGAATGGCAATCTTTATATTCGTCTATGTTGCAATCGCAGCGGCAGCAATCTACGCAATTCTTCAGTGGAATGTCTGGGGCTTCATCGCTGTTGTTCTCATGAGTTCGACTCACTTTGGAATCGGCGATGCAGCCTTTCTTAATGAATTGGATTCCCTTAAAGATCCTGGTGGTGCTCGAATTCCGACGTGGATCTATGCACCCGCTGCAGGGCTGTTACCGGTCATGATTCCCCTTGTTAGCGATCGCAGCACATCGGCGTTAGAAAGAATCAATAGTTCGCTCGTGAATTGGCATTATGGGTATTCGTCCGAGATTTTGATTGCGGTGGCTGCAATTGCCACTCTTTCATTACTGGCCTTATTGCTACGAAAGAGATTCCGTGACGCGTTAGATATTGCACTTCTTGCTGCTCTTGCATCATTTGCTCCACCACTAGTTGCATTCGCGGTCTATTTTGGATGTTGGCACGCACTGCGACACACAGCTCGATTGACTTCGTTGCTACCTAATTCAGAGGCCGCTTATTTGCGTGGGCGCCCTGGGCAAGCATTTATTGCCGCTGTAATTCCAGGGTTACCCGCATTACTTGGAACACTAATTTTCGTTGCACTTCTTGCCGGATTTTCGCACCAAGATATTAGCGACAAATTCTTATGGTTAACCCTTGTAACTATTTGGGCGCTCACAGTTCCTCACATGCTAGTCACAGGAAAGTTAGACCGCGCCGCACTCAGAAAATAGCGTGCAGTTGGCTAGGCTTTGTAACATGATAAGAAAGTTAGTTGCAGTTGCACTTCTGTGTACCGTTATGACTCCTGCGCAAGCTGCTCCTGTGTATACCTTTCCGGTAGCTAATTGCACAGTAAATTATGCGCGCGCTCATCACGATTATGCAGCAACAGATATCTTGGCAAAAGCTGGTTGCAAATTTGTCGCACCAATTAATGGCACCGTTGATGAAGTAAATCGTGTTGACACATGGAGGAGCCCACCTAATCTTGGTATCACTCGTGGTGGGTTATCGGTTTCAATTATTGGTGAAGACGGAGTTCGCTATTACGGATCACATCTTCGTTCGATTCCAGCAAATATCGAACCTGGTGTTGCAGTTCTTGCAGGAGATGTTCTTGGTGAAATCGGTTCCACTGGTAGTGCACGTGGTACATCGCCACATCTCCACTTTGGAATTTCTTGGCCAACACCGCCAAATACTTGGTGGGTACGACGCGGAGAAGTTCTTCCATGGAAATATCTAGATGCCTGGAAGAAAGGTAAAGATCTCTCTCCGGTAAAGGCAGTTGCTGCACGTAAAGCTAAAGTTGGAGAAATTCCTCCATTGCCAAAGAAATAATTAGGCAAAAAAATAAGACCCGCCGATTTCTCGACGGGCCTTACTTATAAGTGAAATTAGTTAGCGTTCACTGCGTCTGCCTGAGGACCCTTAGGACCCTGGACGACCTCGAATGAAACTGACTGACCCTCTTCAAGGCTCTTGTAACCGTTTCCCTGGATTGCTGAGTAGTGAACGAATACATCTTGTCCGCCACCATCAAC
>CAESAB010000013.1_pt1 | contig 27328 bp, 24 predicted proteins | sample 7263531 | NCBI WGS metagenome assembly CAESAB01 (sample SAMEA6814095, study PRJEB35770) | freshwater metagenome | biome: Freshwater; feature: Freshwater reservoir; material: water | place: Czech Republic | collected 2017-05-23 | depth 30m m
AAGAAGCAAGGTCAAATGTGGGCTGAACTTAATCAGTACGTAGTTGACCAGATGTGGATTGTTCCTGGCATCTTCTCGAAGACTCAAGAGATGTGGGGCTCAGGCCTTGGCGGAATCTTCTTCTGGGAGCCACAGGGTGCACCTTCATTCGGTGACATCTACATCAAGTAATAAGTAACACGTAGTAAAAAAGTAAATAGAACTGCGTAGGTCTGGGTGTTTACATACACTCAGACCTACGCAGCACTACGAACTAGTCAATAAAATTAAGGAGAAAGGGAGCCAATGCTTAGTTATATCTCACGACGCCTAGGCGTCACCTTTCTCATTTTGCTTGGCGTCAGCTTTACTGTGTACGTCATTTTCGCATTTCTACCCTTTGATCCTGCAGCACTAACCTGCGGCAAAAACTGCAACGACCCAGGAATCATTGAAGCTAACCGTCGTCGACTTGGTTATGACCTTCCATTCCTGACCCAGTACTGGGTATTTATCAAAGGTCTATTTATTGGCCGCACTTACGGAGAAGGTGCAGCGCTCATTAATTGCCCTGCTCCAAGTCTTGGATATTCATTCCAAGAGCATTCATGCGTAACAACTCTTATCTCTGAAGCACTTCCTGTAACACTGTCTCTGGCTATCGGGGCTCTCGTTCTGTGGCTTGTAGTTGGTGTTGGTCTTGGCGTATTAGCTGCTCGCTATCGTGGAAAATTTGTTGATAGCGCAAGCACAATCTTTGTTCTTATTGGTACTTCACTACCAACATTTCTTACAGGTTTGATGCTCTTAGTATTTGTAGTCATCAAGTGGCATATCTTGCCTTTCCCGGCAGGTAACTACACGCCATTCTTGGAAGACCCTTATGAATGGGCGCAAATTCTATTCTTGCCATGGATAACTTTGGCTTTTGCTTACGCTGCTTTATATACGCGATTTGTGCGAAGTGCTGTGATCGAAACTTCTAACGAAGATTACATTCGCACAGCTCGCGCAAAAGGGCTTCCAGAATCAGAAGTTGTTGGAAAGCACACCTTGCGGGCAGCTCTAGCTCCGATAGTCACGATGGCTGGTCTAGATTTTGCAGGGCTTCTGGGTGGAGCAATCCTGACTGAATCAGTCTTTAATTTACCCGGATTGGGACGGCTAGCAATTGGTGCGGTCGTTGAATATGACTTACCGATAATTGTTGCGACAACACTTCTAGCTGCTGCAATTGTGGTAACCATGAATCTCATTGTTGATATTTTGTACGCATTCATCGATCCGAGAGTTCGCATCGCATGACCCTTTTAGAAGTAAAGAACCTAAGTGTCGGCTTTCCAACTCCAGACGGAGTCGTGCACGCCGTAAATGACATTTCATTTTCAATCGATGCCGGAGAAACGCTAGCAATTGTGGGGGAGTCTGGCTCAGGCAAGACAGTGACAAACCTGGCCATGATGGGTCTGCTTAATTCCAATACAGCCCAGATTTCAGGCACTGCTAGATTCCAATCGCATACTGGCGAAATTGATCTACTCGGAATTGATCCAAATGAACTGCAAAAGTATCGTGGCCAAGATATTTCAATGATTTTTCAAGATCCAATGTCATCTCTGCATCCATACTTTTCAATTGGTGATCAAATTATTGAAGCCCACCAGGTTCATAACAAAGTTGACCCTGACGTCAGCAAAGAGCGGGCAATCGAACTTCTAGGTCTTGTCGGAATTCCAGATCCAGCTTCAAGAATTACTTCTTTTCCCCATCAATTCTCGGGCGGAATGCGCCAACGCGTAATGATTGCAATGGCACTCGTTAACAATCCATCTCTTCTCATTGCCGATGAGCCCACAACTGCGCTAGATGTAACGGTTCAGGCACAGATACTGAGCTTGCTCAAAGACTTGCAGCGCGAGTTTAAGATGGCAGTAATCTTAATTACCCACGATTTAGGTGTGGTTGCGGGCGCTGCGGACCGAGTTAATGTCATGTATGCAGGACGAATTGTTGAGAGTGCTAACGTTTTTGATCTCTATGCCAAACCAGCGATGCCATACACGCAAGGCTTATTGGATTCAGTTCCACGTTTAGATAGACCGCATACCAATCGACTTTCGGCTATTCCGGGTCAGCCGCCTTCAATGATTTCACTGCCTGACGGTTGCTCATTTGCGCCACGTTGTTCGCGTATTAGTGAAGTTGCCGGAAGTAAATGTCTCATGATCATGCCGGAGTTAACTCTTCGCACTGATGCACATAGCGCACGCTGTTTTATCGGCGAACGAGCAGGTGCGTAATGACGACACCGATTCTCGAAGTCACTAATCTTGCTAAATTCTTTCCAATTCAGTCGCAGGGAATTTTCTCCAGAGTAAAAGGCGATAACAAGGCAGTAAATGGAATTTCATTTACTCTCAATGCTGGAGAGACTCTTGGCCTGGTTGGCGAATCTGGTTGTGGAAAATCTACTGCGGGTCGCACAATCTTGAAGCTCTACGAGCCAACTTCAGGCACCATTAAATTTGAAGGCGAAGATATAACAAGTTACTCAGCTTCGAAGATGAAGCCACTGCGCACGAAAATGCAGATGATCTTTCAGGATCCGTATTCGTCCTTAAATCCGCGCCACACAATTGGTTCGATTATTGCCGCATCCTATGAAATCCAAAAAATCACTCCAGAAAATGGAGTTAAACGTGCAGTGCAAGATCTGATGGAACGTGTAGGTCTTAATCCAGAGCACTACAACCGTTATCCGCACGAATTCTCTGGTGGACAACGCCAACGTATTGGAATTGCTCGCGCACTTGCCCTCAAGCCTAAATTTATCGTTTGCGATGAACCAGTTTCAGCGCTGGATGTTTCAATCCAAGCTCAGGTGATTAATTTACTCGATGACTTACGCGATGATTTTGGACTTTCATATCTATTCATTGCGCATGACTTATCTGTTGTACAACATATTTCGCAACGTGTAGCAGTTATGTACCTTGGAAAGATTATGGAATTGGCCCCTACTGAAGAGCTGTATAAAAATCCTCATCACCCATATACAAAGGCGCTGTTATCTGCGATTCCGATTCCAGATCCGATTCTGGAACGCAAACGTGAACAAATAATTTTGAGCGGAGATATTCCGAATCCAGTCAATCCTCCAACGGGATGTGTTTTTAATACACGTTGCTGGAAAGCGCAAGATAAATGCCGCACAACTGAACCTGTGATTATGCAGATCGGTGCATCACAAGTGGCGTGTCACTTCCCTGATTAATTCACATTAACTTTTACTGACTTTCCTTTACGCCTTTGAGAGCGAGTGATAAAATTCGTGTGCATTAAAATTTGAGAGGGACAAAGTTATGTCTGATTTGAGAATTGCCGTTGTAGGAGCAGGAATGATGGGCTCTGATCACGTGGTACGTATAGAGAACCGAATTGTTGGCGCGCAATTAACTGCAGTGGTGGAGCCAGATGAATCTCGGGCCAAAGCCGCACTTGCCAATGCCTCAAATGCGAAGTGGTTTCCAAATATTGATGCGGCCATCAATGCAGATGCAATGGATGCAGTTCTCATTGCCACTCCAGGCGAGTATCACGAAGAGGTACTAATCCCCGCACTAAAGGCCGGATTGCCGATATTGTGCGAAAAGCCTCTGACCCCAGATCCTCAATCGGCTTTACGAATTGTCAGCGCTGAAGTTTCAGGTGGAAAATCACTGATTCAAGTTGGCTTTATGCGTCGATTTGATGCAGGCTATAAGAGTTTGAGAGCCCTCATCGAAAGTGGCGAGCAAGGAGACTTGTTGGGTTTGCATTGTGCTCATAGAAATCCAACAGTTCCAGATTCGTATCACAATGACATGCTGATTTATGACTCAGTTGTTCACGAAATTGATGCAGTTAGATTTCTAGCGAATTCTCCAATTAAATCTGTTCAAGTTCGCAATTTGAAGCGCAATACACTTGGGCCAGAAAAGCTAAACGATCCTATTTTGGTCTTGCTTGAGACAGACTCTGGAGTTCTAGCAACTGTCGAAATGAATGTATCGGTTCAATTTGGCTATCAAGTTAAGACCGAGGCTGTCTTTGAAAAAGGGATTGCCGAAATCGGGAGAACTTCTGGAATGACCAGATTCTCAGATTCAAAAATTTCCGTGGATGAGCACACTACTTTTAAGACTCGTTTTGCGGATGCATTTGACTCACAAGTTCAAAGGTGGGTGATAGCAGTCAAGAAGGGGACCATTGATGGTCCGAGTGCGTGGGACGGTTATCTCGCAGCCGCAGCGGTGGAAGCAGGATTAGAGGCGCTTCATTCTGGGAAACAAGTTAATTGCACCTATGAGAAGAAGCCGTCCTTCTACAAGTAGCTGTTAGTTGTGACGATGGCCGGGGGTAGCAAAGTAAGTGGGAGTTACCTAAAAACTGACACGTACAGCTTTGCCCGTGCGAGCAGATTCAAGTGCTGCGTCAGCCAGGATAAGTGCAGCGCGCCCATCATCATAAGTTGAGCCAAGGTTTTTACCTTCCTGAATACCCTGGATAAATAGTTTGAGCTCATTGCGGTATGACGCCGCGTATCGCTCGAGGAAGAAATCAAGATAAGGCTCACCAGCAGCAGTGCTCTCTTTGTTAAACAATTTTACTGTTGTAGGAGTGAAGTTCTGAATTTGCAGCATTCCTTTATCCCCGAAAACTTCGATTCTTTGATCATACCCATATGAAGAGTGACGTGAGTTGATAATAGTAACAATTTCGTTCCTTGATCCCTTTAGGAGAACGCTTACGCTATCGAAGTCGCCTTCTTCTTTAATGTAATCACAGAAAGCATTTGCACCGAAGGCAGTAACTTCCACGATCTCTGGAATGAAGTTTCGAGCCATATCAAAATCATGGATTGTCATATCACGGAAGATTCCACCCGAGACGGCGATATAGCCTTGAGGTGCTGGTCCTGGGTCGCGACTGGTAATAACTACTTGCTCAACGTTTCCGATTTCACCGGCACTAACACGCTTCTTGACTTCTTTAAATTCAGGATCTTGCCGGCGATTAAAGCCGATAGTCACATTTGTCTTTGCTGCATTAATTGCCGCACGGTTTGAATCTACATTCTTGATATCCAAATCAATTGGCTTTTCACAGAGCACGTGAACGCCGGCTTTGATTGCTGCATTAATGAGGGGAATATGAGTTGGTGTAGGGGATCCGATAATGACGGCATCGATTTCACCAGATGCAATCACTGCTTCTGGATCACTAGAAACCTTACCGCCAAATGCAGCCGCTACTTTTTCCGCCGCTTCCTTAAATGTATCGACGATATAAACGATTTCAGTATTGGGTGTATCAAAGACACTACCTGCGTGAACATATCCAATACGGCCAGCACCAATGATTGCGAATCTAAGTTTCTGAGTCATGTGCGGAATCTTAATCCCAAATCATTTAAAGCGAGTACCAATCTGAGCGCCAATTTTTAGGGCAGTATCTATATTTGCTATAGATTCCTTGTGAGTATAAATCGGAGCTTCTAAGAGCCCTTGATCTACATATTGTGCAAAGGCATTGACTTGGTGCACGAGACCTAAATGTTCAGACATGCCAGATTCATCAGTCCATGTTTCAATCGCAGCAGTTAAACCGTTGCCATGAATAGTGATTGATGAGGGAGTAAACCAAGGAGATCCGAAGCTAATGCTTCCTTTAGGCCCAGATACTCCAGCCCACCCGGGAAGTGACGTGCGAGCCGACAGTACAAAGTTAGAACGAGCACCATTGGCAAAACGCATGAAAGCGTGCGTCTCTTCATCAATGTCGTTGTGGTGCAACTTTCCAAATGCATGAATCTCTGAAGGATTACCTAAGAATTGTTGAGAAAATGCAAGAGGGTAGATTCCCATATCAATAATTGGGTTGCCACCACCAATTGTATAAAGGCGCGGAATTCCTAAGTTTGCTTGGCAGAAGTTAGAAACAACTAACTCAACTTCACCGAGATCGCCATTAGCAATAACTTGGCGAGCAATATCCATCTGGGGCAAGAAACGGGTCCACATTGCCTCTACTGCTAAGACTTTTTGTGCCTTTGCAGCAGCGTAAATCTGTTCTACTTCAGAGACATCCATAGTGATTGGTTTTTCAATCAGCACATGTTTACCAGCATTGATTGCAATCAGGGCAACTTCTAAGCGATCCGAAGGCAAAGTTGCGATATAAATCGCATCGATATCATCACGGGCCGCAAGCTCTTCATATGAATTATGTGATGAAGCAAGGTTCCATTTCTGTGCAAAAGCTTCAGCTTTTCCTGGCGTGCGTGATGCAATGGCAACAAAATCCTGTTGTGAATTCAATTGCACAGTCTTAACCATCGCTTCAGCAATCCAGCCAGCACCAAAGATGCCCCATCGAAGTTTTTTGGACTCTTCAGATTTGAAAATATGTGGCTGTGGAAGCTTGCTCATGGCCTTTTCTACTTTCTACTTATCAGGATTAGGAACTGTGACATCTCTGACTAGGGATTCCAGATCATTAACCGATTGCAAGAAACCACGCAGAGTACGAAGTGTTGCACCAAAGTTTGTGAATTCCTCGACTTTTAGTCCATCCGCGTCGTACATTTTTCTGAATTCCGGAATCTGATTCAGCATTGGGTCGAGAATTCGTGAGTCAATCGGCTCATTGACGCTATTGAGGTTTGGCTTAATTCCAGACTTATTGATGCGCACTTGCCATGTGTATGGGGGGGAGATAACTGAATCCCCACCGAGGATTTCACTCCAGTGCATGTGATTGCGAAATGCGGCAGAAAGTAATCGGGTGCGATAGCCGCGTTCGGTATAAATCTTGTGGGCATTTCTAAAAACGGCAACTCCAGCCCATTCCATGACGCCAGGATCTATAGAAATTCCAGCCTTTTCAGCCGATACCTTGACCCAATCATCAACTCGGCCAACCATGATTGTGCAGACGGGTCCCATCTGTGAGATATCCAAACCTTCAGCTTCTCGTCGCTTTAGTCCACGTTCAATCGCTTCTGCAACAGCAATAGTTTGCGCAACGGAGAAAGAAACTGTGGCGTTGATGCTGACACCTTGATAGGTAGCTTCTTCAAATGCAGAGATAGCCTCAGTTGTTACAGGAATCTTTACGATGATGTTCTTTGCAAGCTTAGAAAATTCAACTGCTTGATCCGTAAGCAACTTAGCATTTCGGAAGTTACGAGGGTCGGTCTGTATAGATAAGCGACCATTGCGTCCATTGTATTTTTCAAATTCGGGTTCAAGAATTTTTGCCGCATTGATGGAAAGCTCCTTCACCATCTGCCAACCGATTTCATCTTCGGTAGCAGTCGGGTGTGACTGTGCGTATTCCTTAATGCGCCCATTCCAATGATCTTTATCCGACTTCAACGCACTCAATGCGATGACCGGATTACATGTGGCTCCAACGATTCCCCATGTAAGTGCATCCTTGAGCTCTTTGGGATCAGCAGAGTCATTCCAGAGAACGGTCTTGGAATTTTCTTTCATGTATAGAAATGGCGACTCAGTCATTTTTCCTCCACGATAACGTATCTCTCTGTTGGTGCATTCTAGTGGCTTGTAACCCAGAACTATTTACTAACATTAGAAAGGAATTGATTTATAGTTTTCAGCTGATAAATTGAACTCTCTTTATTTGTTTCGTTCTCGGCAAAAACTGATGAGCACATGACAGTTTTTGGATTATCTAAGAACCCAATCTCCTTGAGCCCACCGAAGAATTCATTCCAATTGACATCTCCATCACCAATTTTGAGGTGTTGATGAACCCGAACAGCGTTTCCAGGTGGATTTGTGATGTAGCGAAGCCCATTGGAGCGCTTATGATCCATTGTGTCTGATACGTGGACGAGCCGGAGCATGTCACCAGCAGCACGCATGATTTCCAAAGGAGGTTGATTCATATGAAAAGTATGGGAAGCAACGTAAACCAGACCAAAATTCTTTGAATTAATTCCTCGAATTGTGCGAATAGCTTGTAGCCCATCTTCAACAAAGTCATCTGGATGAGGATCTATGAGTACCTCGATACCCTCGCGTTCAATAATTGGTACAAGCTCTTCCATAGAGCGATAGAAAGCGCGCTCTGATTCCTCTGCTTTTTCTGGGCGGCCTGAGAATTCTGTATTCATTGTCTTAACGCCGAGGTCAACGGCAATTTGAATAGCACGCTTCCAATATCTCACTGCTGCTTCGCGGGCATCTTCGTCAGGTCCCGACCAGCGAAGAACTGGCAAAATTGATGCGATTTCTACTCCTGCATCTTTGCATGCCTTTCCCATCTTCTTCACTAGCTCATCGTCAGCTTTTGGGTGGTTAAAAAATGGAATGAAATCTGGATGCGGAGTCATTTGCAGATACTTGAAACCAAGTTCCGCGGCCACAGCAGGAAATTCCAACAATTTATGTGTATGGTGGAATGGCGTTGGATCAAGTGCAATCTTCATTTATTCTCCAATCAAGGGACTTATTTGATTATTTCACTCGTGCTGCTCTGGTTGCAGCCAAGATATGTTCGCGGGTGCGCTGAGCGATAGGAAATGGCATATCTACTGGGCAGCCATACATATCTTGCTCAATGATTGCGAATATTTCTGGATTTATCTCGAGAGCCTTTTCAATAATTGGTGCAAACTTAGGTACTCCATCAAAGCCAGGTTCGGTCATGACACCTTCTGCTACAGCATGCACAAATGGAAGATCGTTTTTGAGAGTGTCTGCCAAGATATCAGGATGAACTTGTTTCAGATGCAGATATCCGATGCGCTCTGGGTAAGCATTCATCAACTTTAAGTTATCGCCGAGATAGTACGCAAAGTGACCTGTATCAAGGCAGAGGTTTGTGTACTTTTTATCTGTCTCTTGCAGAAGGCGCTCAACTTCTTGATAAGTACCAATATGGCTATCAGCGTGTGAGTGGAATTGCTGGTGGATACCAAATTCTTCGAGAAGAGCTTTACCTAATTTGTCGTGTCCTGCAGCAAGTCGCTTCCATTGCTCGTTTGAGAGTGTGCGAGATTCGCGAGCTTGACCTGTTTTGTCGTCGCGCCATAGATCGGGAATAACAACAAGATGTTCAACACCAAGCTTTGATACAAGTGTTGCAACTGCAAGTGCTTGATCCCATGCTCGCTGCCATTGGCTCTCATCTTCTTTATGAAAACCAGTAAATACCGTGCCAGCAGTCATCTTGAGATTGCGCTTTCCAAGTTCGTCCTCAAGGTGCTTTGGATCTGTTGGAAGATATCCGTAAGGTCCAAGTTCAATCCAGTGGTAACCGGCTTCAACAACTTCATCCAGGAAACGTTCCCATGGAACCTGAGTTGGCTCATTGGGAAACCAAACACCCCAAGAATCTGGTGCTGTACCTACGCGTATTTGGTTTGTCATTTTTATTCCCCTATTCCCGTTCTATAACGCCATTACCGAGCAATGGTCGTTGAAGTTTGAGTGCTTCTTGGTAGTTCTTGTATGCATTCTGAGTACTTTCTAGCGTTGATATTGGGGCAACAGGAACGTCCCACCAACCTTCTCCATCTGGTGCATAAAGTAGTGGATCGCTATTGATATGAATCAACGTAGCCCGGCTCGAAGCTTTGGCTTTCTTTACTGCGTCATGCAAATCTGCAATTGCATGTGAAGTTTCTTCAATACGAATGACATTGATTCCAAGGCTCTCAGCATTTGTTGCAAGGTCCACTGGCAGCACATCGCCAGTTTCAAAGTTGTTTTCTTGTGAATTGCGGAATCTGTATTTAGTGCCATAACGCTCTGAACCAATACTTTCAGAGAGATGACCGATAGATGCGTATCCGTGATTCTGGATTAGCACGATGATGAACTTAATTCCTTCTGCTACTGCGGAAACAATTTCAGTGTGCATCATCAAGTAAGAGCCGTCTCCGACCATAACGATTGGTGACGCACCTGCGCGAGCAGCACCCACACCTGCAGCTATTTCATATCCCATGCAACTAAATGCATATTCGACGTGATATCCAAGTGGCGAACGAACGCGCCACAATTTATGTAAATCACCAGGCAAAGAGCCTGCTGCGCAAATAACTGTGTCCTGTGCATCTGATGCCGACTGCACCGCATGGATAATTTCAGTCTGGCTTGGTCGCACTCGCTTTTGATCCACAAAAGCTGCGTCCACAGTTGCATCCCATTCAACTTTTTCTTTCTTTGATTTCGCTGCGTACTCTGAAGAAATCGAGTACCCAGTGAGCTCAGATGTGAGTTCTGTCAGTGCTTCGCGTGCATCTGCAACAACTGGAATAGCACTTCCATGCTTGAACGCATCAAATGATGCAATATTGATATTGATGAATTTAACGGCCGGGTTTTGAAATGCTGAACGGCTAGAAGTCGTGAAATCGCTATATCTGGTACCGATTCCGATGATGAGATCAGCTTCTTTAGCTAAGCGATTAGCACCGGTTGTTCCAGTTGTACCTACTGCACCTTGGCACTGAGGATGATCCCAATTAAGTGAACCAACCCCTGCCTGTGATGTTGCCACTGGAATTCCTGTTTGTGTAACGAAAGTGTTGAGTTCATCGTGTGCATCTGAATAAATAACTCCACCACCGGCAATAATCATTGGCTTCTTTGACGCACGAATAGCGCGAGCAACTTGAGCAATAACTCCTGCATCAGGACGTGGACGTCGAATATGCCACTCTCGATCAGCCAGAAATTCCTCTGGAACTTCGATGATCTCTGCCTGCACATCTTCTGGGAGACACACTGTCACCGCTCCAGTTTCTACCGGATCGGTAAGTACACGCATTGCCCCAAGCAGGGCTGAGAAGAGTTGTTCAGGGCGTTGCACGCGATCGAAGTAACGGGAGAGTGGTTTAAATGCATCGTTAACTGAAAGTGATGCATCGTGTGGAGCTTCTAGTTGCTGCAGAACTGGATCAGATGCACGGTTGGCAAAAGTATCTGAAGGAAGAAGCAACACAGGTAAACGATTAGTTGTTGCAACTGCAGCACCAGTGAGCATATTTGTAGCTCCTGGGCCAACGGAGGCAGCACACGCAAATGTTGCGCGGCGGCGCTTGATGCGAGCGAACGCGGTTGATTCGTGAACCATTGCTTGTTCATTACGCGCTTGGTAGTACGGCATCAACAATGGACTATCAATTGAGTATTGCTTGAGTGCTTGACCAATTCCTGCAACATTTCCGTGACCAAATATTCCAAAGACTCCTGGAATTGTTCGTTCACGAATATTTCCATCAACGGTGTATTGGTGCGCTAGGAACTCAACAATTGCCTGTCCAACAGTCATTGTGCGCGTTGCCATTGATATCTCTCTCTAGTTTCCGTAGGGCAATCTTGGGTCTGTTTGCTGGCTTTGCCAAGCCTGTCGTATCCATGCATGGTCTGGATGGTCCGTTGAATTCCATGCACGATCAGGGTCTGGTCCAGCCATCACATTAAAGAAATAGAGGTCATATCCGGGACCGGCTGCAACAGGTCCGTGCCAACCAAATGGAACTAGCGCTACATCTCCAGCGTGAACTTCTTCCGCAACATCGTATTCGCGGTCATCGGCTGAATATCCACGGAAATAACCAAAAGGATTTGTATCAGTTGCAACAGTTGCACTTCTCGTTACTGCAGATTCGAAGTAATAAATTTCCTCAAGGTTAGATTCTTTACCAGCTATATATTGATCATGTTTATGCGAGGGCGCACCAGACCAGTTGCCTGCAGGAACAATAACTTCGCAGACAATCATTCGGTCTGCATCTAGCGTCTCTGGCATTCCAAAATTATGAACTTGTCGAGTTTCACTTCCTGCGCCACGAAATACAACCGGCACATCTTCCTTGCGCATTACAGAAACAGGCTTTGCATTTTGCGCAGGACATTCGCCGACTGCAACACGTGCTTTTCCGGTGATTCGAGCTTCTGTATTCAGAGGTAAGTAGAGAACATCTGTTGGCCCGTCAAAAACAGATTTGCGACCACGCAAAGTTTCTAGTTTTTTCTGCTCTCCGGTGCATGTGTATTCGACAGTTATTTCTTCGCCCTGCAAGACAAAAATGACGCGTTCGTTGTTATCTGAAGGTAAATCTAATTGCGTTGATGCACTTACTTCTCCAACGCGCAGACCGGTGTATGCCCATGGTTGCGATGGGGGATTATTTGCATCAAGATGAACACTCCATTGACTGCGCGCAAGTTCGCCTTTGCGAAAAAACCACTGGTTACTTGTCATCATGTTGCTTTAGTTCTGTGGGAAACCTAGATTGATTCCGCCATGGCTTGGATCTAACCAGCGAGAAGTAATAGCTTTGCCGCGAGTAAAGAAGTGAACACCTTCCATGCCGTGCGCTTTCGTATCTCCAAATAATGAATTCTTCCATCCGCCGAATGAGTAATAGGCAACTGGAACAGGAATCGGAACGTTTATTCCGATCATTCCGACTTCAACCTCATTCTGGAATTTACGAGCTGCGCCACCATCATTGGTGAAAATTGCTGTTCCATTTCCAAATGCCCCACTATTAATGAGCGCAACACCTTCGTCATAACTCTTTACACGAACGATGGACAACACTGGTCCAAAAATTTCTTCGGTATAGACCTTTGATGTTGTAGGGACCTTGTCGATTAGTGTTGGCCCAAGCCAGAATCCTCCGGCTTCTCCATTTACCTGAGGATTGCGACCATCTACGACAACTACCGCACCATCTTTTTCAGCAATTTCAACATAAGAGGCGACTTTGTCACGATGTTCACGAGTCACTAGTGGACCCATATCGCAACCGCGTCGACCATCTCCTGTAACTAATTTGCTCATACGCGCAACAATTTTTGGAATCAACTGATCGGCAACTGGTTCGACTGCAACCACAACGGAGATTGCCATGCATCGTTCGCCAGCGCTTCCGAATCCTGCATTAATTGCGGAGTCAGCGACGAGTTCAATATCAGCATCAGGCAGAACGAGCATGTGGTTCTTTGCTCCACCCAGCGCCTGAACGCGCTTGCCATACTTTGAAGAATTCTCATAGATGTATTTCGCAATAGGAGTTGATCCAACAAATGAAATTGATTCAACATCGGGGCTTTCAATCAATCCATCAACTGATTCTTTGTCACCGTTAAGGACGTTGAATACGCCGTCAGGGAGTCCTGCTTCTTGCCATAACTTTGCAACCCACATAGATGCTGAAGGATCTTTCTCTGATGGCTTCATGACAACTGTATTTCCTGCTGCAATTGCGATCGGGAAGAACCACATCGGAACCATTGCTGGAAAGTTAAAGGGACTGATGATTCCGACTACGCCAAGTGGTTGGCGAGTGGAATAGACATCGACGCCTGTAGAAACATTCTCAGAGTAGTAACCTTTTAGTAGATGAGGAATGCCTACTGCGAATTCAACAACTTCTTGACCGCGAGTGATTTCACCGAGTGCATCTGAAAGAACTTTTCCGTGTTCACTTGTGATGATTTCGGCTAGTTCTCCTTTGCGATCATTGAGCAGCTCACGAAATTTGAAAATGATTTGCTGGCGCTTTGCTAGCGAGGTATCTCGCCATTCTGGAAAAGCTTCCTTAGCAGCCTTTATTGCTGCTGCAATTTCTGCTTTATTGGCTAGCGCCACTCGCTTTGTCTCAACCCCCAGGGCTGGGTCGTAGACCGGGGAAGTTCTTCCTGAGGTGCTGACAAATTCACTGCCATTAATCCAGTGATTAACCACGTTGCTCATGAGAACCTCCAAAGCTTAAGAGTCGATAATAGAGCGTTGTCCCTCATTTGAATAATTCCTTATTCTTGAAAGTAGCCACACAGTGATTTTATGTTGAAAGCAGTCAGTAAATGCAGTAATCTCTGCATCAATTAAGGGGAGTACCTAGATACAGCTACCTCGTCAATACGGTGTAAAAACCCGGGGCGCTGGCCGATAAATCGGTTAGGAAGACCTTGACCACGTTCCTCTTACGCGAGTCAAGGAGTTAATTCATTATGGATGTTTCATTATTGGTCTGGTCAGTCACAATCGCCGCCATTGTCATTCTCATTGTCATTGATTTACTGACAGTAAGTTCAAAGCCCCACGAGGTAAAGTTTAAAGAAGCTGCATCATGGTCGATCTTCTATATTGGAATAGCAGTGGGCTTTGGAATCTGGATTTGGCAGCGATATGGGTCCACATCAGGCACAGAATTCTTTGCGGCGTACTTAGTGGAGAAGTCGTTATCGGTAGATAACCTCTTTGTCTTCGTCATCATTTTGGCTCAATTTGCGGTCCCAAGTATTTATCATCAGAGAGTTCTTCTCATTGGAGTGATTCTCGCTCTTGTTTTGCGTGGAATATTTATTGCTGTGGGCGCTGCTGCGCTGGCGGCATTTAGCTTCACATTTGTTGTTTTCGGAGCCATTTTGATTTGGACGGGGATTGGCTTGTTTAAGCACTGGGATGAAGATCCTGAACCAGGGGATAACGCAATTGTTAAGAGAATTCGTTCCCGTATCAAGATGGTCGATGAGTTCCATGGTTCTAAGATGTTTATCAAGCGCAACGGCGTACGTATAGCTACACCGATGTTTCTTGTGATGATTGCAATTGGGTCAACTGACTTGTTATTCGCACTTGATTCTATTCCTGCGACATTTGGTGTGACATCTGAGACATTCCTGGTATTTGCGGCAAATGCATTTGCTTTACTTGGTTTACGCGCACTGTATTTCCTTGTAAAGGGTCTACTAGACCGATTAATCTACCTTTCACTTGGACTTTCATTCATTCTCATATTCATTGGTATCAAACTGATTATGACTTTCTTGCACGAGCAGTACGACTCGATACCTAAGATTTCTACTCCAGTGGGCCTTGGCGTGATAGGTGGGATACTATTAATCTCAACCGTTGCAAGTCTGGTTAAATCTAGATCAAACCCAGATATGCGAGCACATGCAGGTCGAGTTACTGGAGGAAAGAGTGATGAGGAGTAGATTTACAGCTACTTGGAAAGTACTTCCCACAACTGTTCGAAAGACAATTGTGCTTGTTATTGGTTCGACACTCATCCTCACAGGGATGTTGCTCATAGTGCTCCCTGGTCCATTTACCTTACCTCTGGTGATTCTTGGACTGGTTGTTCTTGCGCTGGAATTCGCGTGGGCAGAGCGCACACTTGAAAAGGTTAAAGCTCAAGGTGCAAAAGTAGATCCGCGTAAGCTCTTTAAGAAAAAGTAGAAGTTAGCCAAGCGGGATTCGATATTGACGCTTGCCGGATTCCAGAGCGTAGGAATCGTAGAGCTTGCGTGCTGCGTGGTTGTCTTCATCGGTATTCCAGTAAAGACGTGAACACTTGTTCTGCACTGCAAAGTCTTTAACATAATTGATCAAAGTTCGACCGACACCGCCACCGCGACAAGTTGGATCTACGAATAGATCTTCAAGATAGCAATGCCCATTCTCTGACCAGGTTGAGTTCTGCAAGCTATACGTTGTAAATCCCACGACCTGACCATCTAGAGTGGCGATCGCACAGTGCATGTTGAATTCGGAATCCATAATTCGATTCCATGTTCGCTCTGTTTGTTCTGTACTGAGAACAGTTTTGTAGAAGTCTAAATACCCTTGCCACAGAATGAGCCAACGAGCTTTATCACTGGCAAGGGCTGGACGAATTTCGGTAGACATTAGAGTGAGAAGGAAGGGTACTTATCTGAGACGAGTAGGAATGCATAGCCATTGACTCTATTCCAGAAGCGCATCGTTGCGAAAACGAACTTGCCGGCCCACTTTGGATAGTTGCCTGTTGACCAAGTCATAATCCAAGCAATAAATGTCATACCGAGTGCAATGACCGAGTAGATCAATCCAACAACAATGAGAGGGATAGCAAGGAACCACTTGACCAATGGAAGCCAGCGATTGAGAGTCTTTCCACCTTTGATATCTGGAAAAGTCACTGCGATATCTTTATTGCGTTCGATTGATGGGTAATCATCGGTGAGCAATAGAGCATAAGCGACAACACGAGTTTGAAGTTCGAGAAGAGCGTGATTGAAGGTGAGCAAGTAACTTGGATAGACCTCACGAAAAAGGAGAGCAAGCAGTGCTGGGATGACTATGAAGCCCGCAGCGAAACCTGAGTTGCTATTAATCGCGAAGGAACCGATAAATACTGCAACAGGGAAGATAAGGATTCCGCGCCAGAAAACAGTGGCCTTATTGCGCTTCTTATAGGCCACTTCTACATCAGTTTTAATTTGTTTGCTCATGTGGCAATTCTATGTGGGCGAGATACTCTTAGCCCATGAGCACTCGCCAATATGCAGTTATAACTGGAGCAAGTAGTGGAATAGGTGCCGCTACTGCACGATTACTCGCTAAGAATGGGTATTACGTAATTGCCGCCGCACGGAGAACCGAGATGTTAAAGGCGCTTGCAGCGCAAGATTCGAATATCGAGCCATATACATTGGATGTCACAGTACAGTCCGATGTAGATGGACTTGCTAAACATCTTGAGGGAAAACCTGTCAGCATTCTTATTAACTGTGCCGGCGGTGCTTTTGATGGAGATTCAGTCAATGACTCTGATCCTGAAATCTGGAAAAAGACATATGACATTAACGTCGTGGGATCCGTTCGCATGGTCAAGGCAATGACTCCGATTATGCTGAAATTTGGAGAAGGACACATTGTGATGATTTGCTCAACCGCAAGTCACCGCGTATATGAAAATGGTGGAAGTTATGCGGCTGCCAAATTTGCTGAAGCTTCGCTCGTTGAAACGCTGCGCCTTGAATTAAATGGTCAGCCTATTCGCGTGACAGAGATTGCTCCTGGAATGGTTAAGACTGATGAATTTGCAGTTTTGCGTTTCAAGGGAGATAGAGAGAAGGCAGCAAAAGTCTATGAGGGTGTTACTCGTCCATTAGTAGCAGAAGATGTTGCAGAGGCAATCCGATGGTCTGTAATGCTTCCTTCACACTTTAATGTTGACGCATTGGTGATACGTCCACTGGCGCAAGCGCAAGTACATAAGGTGTATCGCCAACCTCTGTAAAACTAGTTAAGTACAACCCTGTATTTCTCCAGTGTTGAATCTGTTGCGTACGCAATTCGTACGCCAGCTTTTCTAGATGCGCTAAGGCCACTAACAATCTGCTCGGTCAAGATTTCTCCTGGTGCAACTACTGCAACACCCGGCGGATAGGGCGCAATCAGGTCGGCTGAAATTCTTCCAATCGCCACCTTTGCTTCCACCATTTCGGTTCTCGCAAAGTAAGCATCACGCATCGAAATTCCGCGTTGTGGAATCACAGACCAACTCAGGGCAGTTGCACTTTCTCTTCGTTGCTCTTGGCGCTTTTTGAGTATTGGAATGAGTACATCTGCAAGGTGATCAAAGTCAGCAGCAGAGTCTGCAATCGTGCCAAGGAAAACGATGGTGTCTCGATCTGCCATTTCAACGCGAATTCCAGCAGCCTGCAGATCTTCTTCAATATCAACTCCTGAGGCGCCTAATTGTTGAACCCGCAGAACAATCTTTGATGCATCAAATCTGCCTTTAGGAAAATCCGATTCATATAAGAAAACGGGAAGCGCGAATTCTGCCTGCACCATCTCTTTAAATCGATGAATATTTGACAGAAGTTCACTGATTAGCTCTTCACCGCGAATTTGCAAGAGTGCGCGAACGCCATCGATGGATGCCAATGGGGCTCCAGCAGGTGATGTTGTGTGAGTGGTTTCAAAACTTTGCTCAAGTCTTTCAGCACTCAAAAATTCCGTGCGAGCCAGCAGAAGAGCGGACGCGCTATACCCGGGAAGTGCTTTATGTGTGCTGGTTATCAGAGCATCCGCACCAAGTTGAAATGCATGATGGGGAAGTTGTGGGTGAAATCCAAAGTGACCACCCCATGCTGCATCCAAAATTACTGGAACTTTTTGTTTATGCGCTACAGAAATAAGTGCCGGAAGATCAGAAATTGTTCCGAGGTAACCTGGTTCGGTAAGCAGCACCGCAATTGGTTTTTTGGTAAGAGCTGCACTGAGTTCAGATACAGGAATTCCAGTAGGCACTCCAGTTTTTTCATCAATCTCAGGTGTCATCCAAATTGGCTCAAGCCCTGCAAGAACCAGTGCGCTTAAGACTGAACGATGTGCAGTACGCGACACCGCAACCTTATCTCCGGGTTTTCCGAGCGCAAAAATTATTGCTTGATTCGCATGTGTGGATCCACCTGTTGAAAATCGCGCATAATCTGCGCCCCACAGTGTGGCTGCGAGTGCCTCGGCTTTTTTAAGTGTTTGATTTGTTAACTTGATTTCATCAAGCCCGCCATAGAGCGGAATATCTGAATCAACTACAGCCCCTAAGCCTTCATCTAAGCGAGTTGTTTTCTGCTTATGACCTGGAATCGTGAAAGGGGTTCTGGAGCGCTCGAAGTAAGAGAGGTAGGCGTCTAGAAGTGGCGCCGAATCTCTAAGTCCGCTCATGTGGCAAGCCTAACTTGTCGCACACGATGGTTGGGCTCGCAGCAAGAATTGATAGCCGTAGAATTAAGCCATGACTTCAAAGGACCCTCTCCCGCAATCACGCCACTTGGCCACTGAAATTCCAGGGCCAGCATCTACTGCAGCAATGCAGCGACGTAAAGAGGCTGTTTCAGGAGGACTTGGAATGGCGATGCCAGTGATTGTTGCTCGCGCACAGGGTGCAATCATTGAAGATATTGATGGAAATCGCATCATCGATCTAGGCGCTGGTATTGGTGTTGTCACTATTGGAAACTCAGCGCCTCGAGTTGTTAAGGCTGTTCAAGAGGCAGTTGCAACATTTACTCACACTAATTTTACGACAGTTCCTTACATGGGATATATAGAAGTCTGCGAAGCTCTTAATAAATTGACACCCGGCGCCTTTAAGAAGAAATCAATTCTTCAGAACTCTGGTGCAGAAGCTGTTGAAAACGCTATTAAAATTGCACGCCATTACACAAAGCGCTCAGCGGTTGTCGTTTTTGAGCACGCGTATCATGGCCGCACAAATTTAACGATGGCACTGACTGCAAAGAATCTTCCTTACAAAGATGGGTTTGGTCCATTTGCCAGCGAGATTTATCGCATGCCAATGCCGTACTCATATCGCTGGGTTGGTAACCCTGAAACTATTGCAGAAGATGCGCTAGAGATGGTTATTCACAAGATTGAAAAAGAGGTTGGTGCTCATAACGTTGCCGCAATTTTAATTGAACCCGTAATTGGAGAAGGCGGTTTTATTGTTCCCCCAACTGGGTTTATGCCAGGGCTACAAAAGTTTGCAACCGAGAATAAGATTGTATTTATCGCGGACGAAGTGCAATCAGGATTTGCACGTACTGGAAAAATGTTTGCGGTAGAGCATGAAAACATGGAACCAGACATGATCGTTTCCGCAAAGGGAATTGCAGGCGGACTTCCACTTGCCGCAGTTACCGGTCGCGCAGAGATCATGGATTCATCACATGTTGGTGGTCTTGGCGGAACGTATGGTGGAAATCCAATTGCATGCGCAGCAGCTCTTGCGGCAATCGAGACGATTCAAGAAGATAAGTTGATTGAGCGAGCAGAACATATTGGAAAGATTCTTTTTGAATCCCTCAATGCACTCAAAGCGAAGTACCCAATCATCGGAGAGGTCCGTGGACGTGGTGCAATGGTTGCCATCGAATTAGTACATGCAGGCACTAAGGATCCGAATCCAGAAGCGATGGGTAAAGTCATTAAATATTGTCAGAGCAAGGGTGTCCTCATCCTTACTGCAGGCACATATGGCAACGTCATTCGATTCTTGCCACCAGTGGTGATTTCTGATGACCTGCTAAAGGATGCCCTTGGCGTGCTCGCAGAAGGTTTTGCCACCCTTTAATCACCGTACTTTCTCACCCATAGTGGGGTGATTTAGTCTTCACAATTTGAGGGTGATGCCTCAGGCTGAGGGGGTGAAAAGATCAGATATCACCCCGGAGTTCGACATTACGGCTGGAGTTACCCTTTCACGAGCCCTTGTGCCTACATTGGTGCCAAATTTCATCACCCGCAAACGACTTTTCAATCTCCTAGAAAACCCAGCGCCCAGTACGACAGTCGTGATTGCACCGGCAGGCTTTGGAAAAACTTCATTGGTTGCCGAGTGGGCTGGGCATGCAAAAGAAAAAGTCATTTGGATTTCAATCACAAATAGCGACTCCCTTAATGAAATGTCAGCGCTCTTGATTCAGGCTACTCGCAATGTTATTCCTGGCTTTGCTGATTGGTTTGAGCGCGATCAACCGGTGCGCCCAACGGAGGTAGTGCGACGTTGGGGAAATGAATTATTGGCAACAGGTCGAGATTACATACTTGTAATCGATAATTTAAGAGACCATGTAAACCGGGATGTTGAGATTGCAACTAAATTGGTAAATCAATTCCCAGCAAATGTTCACTTAGTCGCAATTAGACGAGACCCTCTCGAGACCAGTTACGCTTCCTTTTCAACTCGCGGATCTCTTCATGTTATTGGCCCAAAGGAACTGAGATTTACTAAAGAAGAAGTCATGACCTTAGCTGAAAGTTATGGGTTAAAAACCAACGAATCTTCGACGAGGGATTCCCTAGAAGCGGCGCAAGGCTGGCCATCCGCGGTTTCATTGGTGATACGACAGATATCACGAAGCAAGGATCCAATAGATTTTGAAAAAATCGCCTCTTCACGGGGAGAACCGATTCGAGCACTTGCTGTAGCAGTTTTAGATTCTTTCAGTCACGAAGTTCTCGATATCGTCACAGATTTATCAATCATTCCAGAGTTTAACCATGAGGAGGCTCAGGTTATTCTAGGTGAAAAATACAATCAGGATTTGATAAATTCAATTGCGCAAGAAGCAATATTCTTTAGTCAAACTAGTGATCCAGATTTAACCTTTTCATTTTCGAGACTTATGCGTGAGATTTTACTTAGTGAATTACGTAAGAAACCAGATCGCAAACGAGAGATTCATAAATTGTTGCTCGATTTCTATCTTGCGGTTAATCGCCCAAATTTGGCGCTCGAACACGCTTTCCTTGCGGGGGATCAGAGCGCCGTTGCAGAGGTTTTCCCAAGTGCCGCACGAGTTTTGCAAGCAACTGGCAAGGGCAATGACTTAGTTCGATGGTCAGTATTTGCGGGTGACGCATCACCGACCGGGCTGTTAAAGAGAGCGACAGTTGAACTCACTGGGCGTCTGACTTCACTCGAATTTGATTTAACACAAGCACTTATCGAGCAGATGCGAATTGATGCTCAAGGAAGTGAAATAGAGGGATTCATCAAGCAACTGACATCTGGCACTAGAGCATATATCGAGATTGCTTACGGCCAGTTCTCTGAGTTTGAGAAATCTTTTGCCGAGGCAATGACACCTGTCAAAGATCCGTTGATGCTCGGAATCGAAGAGCAGATAGCAATTATTTATCTTGCTGCTGTGAAGTCTTTTATGCTTGATGAAACAGAGCGGACAGAAGAGCTTTATCATCAGGCACTCTCAATTACTGATTCTTCGCGTATCGGAAGCGGTCATATTCTTATTTCTCACATCAAGGCAATGTCACTCTTTCAAGTAGGTGAATACAGGTCTGCATATGAAACAGCTAGTGTGGCAATCTCTCAATCAAGAAAACAGCAATATGTCGGAATCTTGGGGCCTTTGAGTTCTATGTATGTTCAGGCTCGCTGTCTACTTGAGTTTGCTCGACCACAAGAGGCGTATGAAATTCTCTCCCAAGTTCGGAATTTGGCAGAGCAATGGAAGCAGTGGTCCTGGTTTTTTATGGCTGACGGCTATTTCGCGCGAGATCTTGCGCTGAGGGGACGAGCGACAGAAGCGCTAGAAAACATTAGTTCTGCGCGCAAACGAGCATCAACACTTACGGGTCGAGATGGATTAATGGGAATCATTGATCTGAGTGAGATCTTTATTCGATATCAAGTACAAGATTATGAAAGATTAGCAATCCTCGTAGAAAGAGTTCCTCAGCAAACTTTTGTCCAACAGATCAAGCTCACTCTAGTGGAGCGAACTGGGAGAAAAGGCTTTGCCGAAGAGGTGAAGAATCTTCCCGTAAGGACGCCAAGAGAAAAGATCTGGAAATACTTAGTTGATGTAAGCGAAGTTATTGACCAAGAGAAGTTAGCTTTAACCTCAATGAGGTTGGCTTTAGAAGTTGGTGCAGCAGTTGGCGCAAAGGAAACTTTTCTCAGACAGGGCGAAGAAATGGGTAATCTCATCATTAAATTAGCAGGAGAGAATCCAACTTTATATATGGAAGATCTTGCTTCCGCAGTTGCTGAACGAATTAAGGAAGATTCCAATAACAAAGTTCAATCTCAACTCACTCTGACTAAGCGAGAACTAGAGGTCCTTCGCCATTTAGCAACCGAGCGGCCGATAAGTGCGATATCTGCAACTCTTCACATCTCTCAGAACACCATGAAAACCCATTTAAAGAATCTTTACAGAAAAATGGAAGTCGATGGGCGAGTGCATGCAGTTGAGAAGGCTAAATCGAACTTTATTTTATAAGGATCAGGAATCTTTCCTAAACTAGTCGCGAGATTGACCTGATTTGTGCTTGTAGCGCCCCATAAAGTCTTTCTTCATATCCTGAAAAGTTCCATCAATGAGCGCTTCTCGCATTTGATCAACAAGGCGCACAATGAAGCGTTCGTTATGGATAGTCGCCAGAGTTCCGGCAATCATCTCTTTGCCTCTAAATAAGTGGCATAAATAGGCCCGTGTGTAATGGGTACATGTGTAGCAATCACATTCATCATCAATAGGATTGAAATCTCGGATGTATGGCTGGTTCGAAACATTGAATCGACCTTCCATTGTGTAGACAGCGCTGGTTCTGGCAATTCTTGAAGCCAGCACGCAATCGAATGTATCAACGCCGTTTTCGACGCCGACAAAGAGATCTTCTGGGGCCCCGATACCAAGCAAATGCTTAGGCTTTTCTTGAGGCAGAGTTGAATTGACCCATCCGACAATGGTGCCAAGTGAATCTTTATCTAGCGCCCCGCCGATTCCAAAGCCATCGAATTCAATTCCTGAAGAACTCATGGAGCCGAGATCGGATGCCGCCTTCTTACGTAAATCTTCATACTGAGCACCTTGAATAACACCGAAAAGCGCCTGGTAAGGCTTTTTGGCACGCGATTCGGTGAGGCGCTTATGTTCATCTAAGCAACGAATAGCCCAGTCATAAGTTCGAGACATGGCAAGCTCTTGATACGGGCGAGTGTTGTGAAGGGTTGTGCATTCATCGAATGCAAACATGATGTCTGCGCCCAGCTTGTGTTGAATCTGCATTGATATCTCTGCAGTAAATCGGTGCATAGAACCGTCAAGGTGGCTCTTGAAAGTCACGCCTTCGTCGTCAACGTGAGCTAACCGCTCTTTATTCTTGGCAATTACTTGGTCAGATCTAAATGTCTGGGCATCCATCGCTAAGACTTTCTTAAAGCCGACACCCAATGAGAGAACTTGGAACCCACCGCTATCTGTAAATGTTGGCTTATTCCAATTCATAAAGGAACCTAGGCCACCTGCTTCATCAAGGACATCTGGACCTGGTTGTAAGTAGAGGTGATAGGCATTGGCAAGAAGTGCTTGCGCACCTAGATCTTCCATCGCTTCAGGTAGAACAGTTTTCACAGTGGCTTTTGTTCCTACCGGAATAAAGGCTGGGGTATTTACAACTCCATGTGGTGTAGTAATTGTTCCTACTCGAGCTAATCCGGATTCAGGTGCATGTGAGATCTCGAAGGAGAACCCTTTATCTGAATCAGATTTAGCCATGTGCTAATTGTGGCAGAGATATAGACTGAGCAAATGCCTCAATTTAAACTCAAAGATGGACGCGAATTAGAGATTGCCGATAACGGAATCACTTCTGAGAAAGCGATTATCTTCCATCATGGCACACCGGGACATGTCACTGCATGGAGCACCTGGCTAGAAGAGGCTGCAGCTCGCGGGGTTCGTGCGATTTCTTATAGCCGTGCAGGTTACGGAACAAGTGCGTGAAGCGTTTGGTGGACTTATTGGGAATGCTGATAAAGCCATCATTGATGGCGAGTACGCGGATCAATTAGCTTCGGTAATGCGCAGTGCCATGGCGGTAAGTTTTGATGGCTGGATAGATGACGACTTAGCATTTGTAAAACAGTGGGGATTTGATTTAGCTGCAATCACAAAGCCTGTCTATATTTGGCAAGGCGATGACGATTTCATGGTTCCACATGCTCACTCCAAGTGGTTGGCTGCCCATATCCCAGGGTCAGTTCTTAAGTTCGTGCCAGGCCATGGCCACATTTCCTTAATCGAGACATATCGCTCAGAGATATTGGACCAGGCCCAGCAGCTATTGAAGTAACTACCAAATACGAACGCGCTCCTGTTCGGCCAGCCAGAGCTGATCTTTATCCGTAACTCCAAAGGCCCCGTAGAACTCCTGCACATTGCGCACGATTTGATTGCAACGGAATTCATCAGGAGAGTGCGGATCAATTGCGATACGGCGACGAACTTCTTCAGGGCGGTTCTTATTTCGCCATGAATGCGCGTACGACAAGAAGAATCTCTGATCACCTGTAAGGCCATCAATAACGGGGCTTTGCGCGCCCTTAAGGGCTAATTTGTAGGCCTTATAAGCAATTGATAGGCCACCAAGATCTCCGATGTTTTCACCTAGTGTGAAGGCGCCATTAACGTGAATATCGGGTGTGCTTTCGGGATAGAGACCATCGAATTGATCGACTAAGACCTTCGTTAGCGCTTCGAACTTAGTGCGATCTTCATCGGTCCACCAATCGACCATATTTCCATCGCCATCGTATTTCGATCCTTGATCATCAAATCCGTGGCCAATTTCGTGGCCGATAACAGCGCCTATGCCTCCGTAGTTAGCTGCGATATCAGCTTCTAAATCAAAGAATGGCGGCTGCAAGATTGCGGCAGGGAAAACGATTTCATTAGCCAGCGGGTTGTAATACGCGTTGACTGTCTGCGGAGTCATATGCCATTCATCGCGATCGACAGGGGCGCCGATTTTAGCGATGGCGTAGGCATGATCGAACTCTGCGATACGCCATAGGTTTCCGATCAGGTCATCGGCCGAAATTTGTAGCGTTGAATAATCTCTCCACTTATCTGGGTAGCCAATCTTGGGAGTGAACTTTGTTAGCTTTTCAAGTGCCTTCGCTTTGGTGGCCTCTGACATCCATGGCAGATCAATAATGCTCATGCGATAGGCCTCAAGGAGATAGTCGACCAAAACTTTCATCTCGGTCTTGGCTTTTTCAGGGAAGTACTTCTCGACATAGACCTTGCCGATGGCCTCACCGAGTGCGCCCTGAGTAACTGAAACTCCGCGCTTCCAGCGATCGCGAATTTGAGGAGTGCCCGAAAGAGTCTTGGCATAGAACTCGAAGTTCTGTTGAACAATGTCATCAGTCAGATAGGCAGCGCTCGCCGATACCAGATTGAGTTTGAGCCAGGCAATCCAGGAATCACGGTCCGCATTAAAGTTAGCCAGCATCTTCGATACAGACTCGAAATATGAAGGCTCGCAGACCACCACATATTCCAACGCCTTTGCTGGCACCTTGGCATGCTCGGCCCAAAGATCGAATAAGAATTGCGGGGCAAGGGTTTCCAGCTCTGCCCGACTGTGCTTGTTATAGGTCAATGTGGCATCGCGGTCTTTGACTTGATCCCAGTGATGGGTAGCTATTTCGGTTTCGAGAGCCAGGATGCGCTTCGCTACATCTGCGCCATCTGCAATGCCCACTAATGCGCACATTTTTTCGACGTGTACTAAGAATGCTGCGCGAATCTCTGCGAACTGTTCCTCGCGATAGTAGGACTCATCCGGTAACGAGAGCCCACCCTGTCCCATGTACACAATGTTGGTATTCGAATCCATAGCGTCCGGATAGATAGCCGCACCAAAGATTCCGCCAATACCGCGCATCTCTAATCTGGCCATCACGGTGATGAACTCGTGAAGGTTTGTTATCTGATCTATGGCAGCGAGGTCATCGACTATTGGCGAAATTCCACGAGCCTTAATTGCATCGGTGTCCATAAATGATTTGTAGAGATCGCCAATCTTCTGTGCTTCACCAGCACCCTGAGAATTTTCAATGATGTCGCGCACTCGTGCCTCGGCCTCGTCATGCAGCTTGCGAAAAATTCCGTCGCTAGAACGATCTGCTGGCATTTCGTACTCAGTAATCCACTTGCCGTTGTAATGACGAAAGAGGTCATCTTGCGGACGCACCTTCGGGTCAAGTGCGGCGGTATCAATTCCGGATTTAACTGAGCTCATGGGGTCCATTTCTTGCTGAGGTAAAGTAGTTGAAAGTTCAACGTTTTCCATTTCTAGCGTACTATTGGCCTTATGGCAGGGCAAAACGCTACAACACCTCGCTGGTTAAACCCTGCCGAAATGAAGGCTTGGCGCCGCTACATCATCGCTAGCCGCCGCTTATTAGAAGCGCTGGATTCGGATTTAGAAGACCACGAACTTTCCATGGCCGACTATGAAGTCCTGGCCCAGCTCAGCGATGCTCCAGATCGCAAGATGCGTATGAGTGAATTAGCTGATGTGGCAATGCTTTCACGGTCTCGCCTCTCTCACCGAATCAAGGTGATGGAGAAGGCCGGTTGGGTAAAGCGCGAAGCATGCCCGGTCGATAAGCGAGGCTACTTTGCGGTGATGACCCCTAAGGGGTGGAAGGCGATTGTGGCCGCAGCACCTGACCACGTTGAAAGCGTGCGCACAAGATTTCTTGATCACTTGAACAAAGAAGATCAAAAAGTTCTCTCTGAGATATTTGAACGCGTCACGGATTCGTTAAAGCAAAACCCACCACAAGAATAAAAACTTCTACTTAGTTTTCTGCAATAAAAAACCCCGCCAGTTACCTGGCGGGGTTTTTTATAAGTAAATGAATTACTTAGCTGCTGCCTTCTTACGACGACGGCGCTTTGGAGCTGCTGGTGCTGCTGCAGCTGCCTTCTTCTTACGACGCTTTGGAGCAGCCTTCTTAGCTGCTGCCTTCTTACGACGCTTTGGAGCAGCCTTCTTAGCAGCTGCCTTCTTGCGGCGCTTCTTTGGTGCTGCTACTGCAGCAGCCTTCTTACGGCGCTTCTTTGGAGCTGCTGGAGCAGCTGCCTTCTTACGGCGCTTATTTGGTGCTGCTTTCTTTGCTGCGGCCACGTACTTCTCCTATCGGAAT
>CAESAB010000014.1_pt1 | contig 27305 bp, 27 predicted proteins | sample 7263531 | NCBI WGS metagenome assembly CAESAB01 (sample SAMEA6814095, study PRJEB35770) | freshwater metagenome | biome: Freshwater; feature: Freshwater reservoir; material: water | place: Czech Republic | collected 2017-05-23 | depth 30m m
GATACATGCCATGTCTTTGCCGCTGGCCATGACATCGCAAAGAAGGGCGGCATGAAAGAGACTTTGGACCTGCTTGTTGAAGTTGCTGGTATTGAAAGAATCCAACTCATTCATGCCAATGATTCGATGGATGTGTGTGGCGCCCTTAAGGATCGACACCAAAATATTGGCAAGGGATTTATTGGGGAAGCTCCATTTAAAGAGTTGCTCAAACACCCTGCAGTGCAGAACGCACCATTGATTCTCGAAACCCCAGGAATGGAGCCTGAGCACGGAGAAGAGATTGCGCTCTTAAAGAAGTTGCGAGGATGAGTTCTTCACACGCTCTGAAAATGCGCCTTGCACCATGGGCGCTTTTGCTTGTTTCTGCGTCATGGGGACTTGCATTTGTTGTTATGAAAGATGCAATAGAGAGACAGAGTGTTAATAGCTTCCTCTTCTCTCGATTTCTTTTAGCAGTGATTGTGATGCTGTTGATTAAGCCTGGCGTGCTGAAGGCAATTAACAAAGAGATATTGCGAAAAGGATTTATTGCAGGACTTTTCTTAGGGTCTGGATACATTCTCCAAACACTTGGCTTAGCACTGACCGGTGCTGCCATCACTGGATTTATCACTGGCTTGTACGTTGTCGCCACTCCCCTGATTGCCGCACTCGTTCTCAAGGTTCGAGTGACAGCCTTTACCTGGCTGTGTGTTGCAATCGCAACTGTTGGATTAGCTCTACTTTCACTCAAAGGTTGGACCCTCGGTTTTGGTGAATTCTTAGTATTTCTCTGCGCAGTAGCTTTTGCTGCCCACATTATTGCCTTAAGCCGCTGGAGCAGCGGCCTCGACGTTTACGCGATGACAATTGTTCAACTTGGCACATGCGCACTTATGACTGGCGTTATTTCATTTGCTCAAGGATACGAAGCGCCAGTTGATACAGCTGGATGGTTAGTCATTATTTACACTGCAGTTATCTGTACCGCAGTCGCATTTGTTGTGCAGACATGGTCCCAAGCGCATATGTCGGCAACGAAAGTGGCAGTTATTCTCACGATGGAAGTTGTTTTCGCTGCCTTCTTCGCAATCGTATTTGGAGGAGAAACACTGACTCTGCGTGCACTTGCTGGTGGTGTGCTTGTCATGCTGGCTATGTTTATGATTGTGCTCAAGGAGGATTAACCATGGCAATCGATCTTCGTTCTGACACAGTCACGCGACCAAGTGATGGAATGCGCGCTGCAATGGCACAAGCTCAAGTAGGTGATGATGTCTACGGCGATGATCCAACAGTTAATTCCCTAGAAGAGCGTGTAGCTGCACTCTTTGGCAAGGAAGCAGGGTTGTTTACCCCTACAGGTTCACTTGCGAATCAACTTGCTATCCGCACGTTGGTTAAGCCAGGTGAAGAACTACTCGTTGAAACTCGTTCTCATATTGTTCGTGCAGAACTTGGTGCGGCTGCAACATTTAGCGGGATTACAACTCGCACCTGGCCTACTACCGATGGTTTGTTACGTGCCGAAGATCCACTTGCGGTTGCGCACGAGAATGCAGGCCCATATCTAGTTTCTACAACTGCTATCGCAATTGAGAACACACATAACTTTGGTGGCGGAACAATTCAGCCCATCGATGAAATTGCCGTTCTATCACGCGCTGCTCACGCGAGAGGAATAGCTATGCACTTAGATGGTGCGCGCATCTGGAATGCTCATGTTGCATCCGGCGTATCTCTTTCAGAATACGGAAAACACTTTGACACCATTAGCGTCTGTCTTTCAAAAGGCTTGGGAGCACCTATTGGCTCTGTCATGCTTTCAGATAAATCCCGGGTCGCAGATGCACGTATTTGGCGTAAGAGATACGGGGCTGGAATGCGCCAAGTTGGAATCATCGCAGCTGCGGGGCACTTCGCACTTGAAAACAACATTAAGCGGCTTGCAGACGACCATGACCGCGCAAAGAGATTGGCGCAAGCTCTGCACGCGATAAACAACTCTTTAGTTGATCCCGCAAAGGTGCAGACCAACATTGTTGGACTGGATCTAGTCGGCATGGGAATGACTGCTGCTGAATTTACAACTCGTTGTAAAGAAGCCGGGCTTTGGATTAGCGCGCTTGGTCCACATTATGCGCGTTTGGTCACGCATCTTGATTTTGATGATGCGCAATGTGATCAGGCAATCGAAATATTACAGCGCGCCCTCGTGGCGAAGTAGCCACTCTTTTTTATCTAAACCGTACGCATAATTTCCGAGTGACCCACCAGTTTTTACAATGCGATGGCATGGAACAATCAGAACTATGGCATTTTTTGCACAAGCGCTACCTGCGGCGCGAACAGCAGCGGCGCTACCTGCACGTTCAGCTAATTCAGTATAAGAAATGGTTGCACCTGGTCTTACCTTCTTCATAGCTTTCCATGCTTCTTGAGAAAAATGCGCTCCAGGCTGACGAACCTTTATCGAATTCAGTGCAGAGATGTCACCATCGAAATAATCTTGAAGTAAATCTGTAATAACAGGAATCTTCTTAACACTCTTAATCTCTCGCATCGAATCTTCTTCACTCAGACTCTCTTTGAGAGCTTTCAGGTTTGAGAGATTTGCAGCCAAGAGAACATGCTCATCGGAAATCAGATTAAGTGTTCCGAGAGGTGAATCGAAGCTTGATAGAAGCAATGTCACGCTCGCTAAATTAGCGGTCGCGCAACATTTCGGCAACCAAAAATGAGAGTTCCAGGGACTGAGAATGATTCAAGCGTGGGTCACACGCGCTCTCGTAGCGTGACTCTAGATCCTTCTCAGAGACTTCATTTCCTCCACCAAGGCATTCGGTTACATCATCGCCCGTGAGCTCAATATGGATGCCGCCTGGGTGAGTGCCCAGCTTCTTGTGAACCTGGAAGAATCCACGAACTTCATCAAGGACATCCTCAAAGTTACGAGTTTTATAGCCATTCTTGGATTCGAAAGTATTTCCGTGCATGGGATCGCAAACCCAAAGAACGCTTGCACCGCTCTTGGTTACGCCATCAACAAGTGCCGGTAGCGCTTCGCGAATGGTCTTTGCACCCATACGCGTAATAAATGTGATGCGCCCTGGTTCATTATCTGGGTTGAGCTTTGCAATCAGAGCAAGAGCATCTTCAACTGTGGACTTTGGTCCAAGCTTTACACCGATTGGGTTACGAACCTTTGAAGCGAAATCAACATGTGCGCCATCGAGCTGGCGTGTGCGTTCACCAATCCAGATGAAGTGACCTGAAACATCGTAAGCAAGTTGTGTGCGTGAGTCGATACGAGTTAAAGCCTTCTCGTATTCAATGATGAGCGCTTCGTGGCTTGCATAGAAATCAACGGCCTTGAACTGTTCTGGATCTACTCCAGCAGATGCCATAAATGCCAATGCGCGACCAATCTCAGTCGCCATTTGTTCGTACTTCTCGCCAAACTTTGAGTCGCGGATGAATCCCTTATTCCACTCGTGCACCTGACGAAGATCGGCAAATCCACCTTGAGTGAAGGCGCGCACTAAATTTAGTGTCGCTGCAGATGTGTTGTATACGCGAACCAATCTCTGTGGATCGGGAGTACGCGCACTTTCGGTAAATTCAATGTCATTGACAGCATCACCACGGTATGCAGGCAGCGTTACATCACCGCGGGTTTCCAAATCGTTAGATCTCGGCTTTGCGAATTGACCAGCCATACGTCCAACTTTGATAACCGGTAAACTTGAGTGGTACTGAAGAACCGCTGCCATCTGCAAGATAGTTTTGATGCGGTTACGAATAGAATCTGCAGTAGCTGATGTAAATGTCTCAGCACAGTCACCACCTTGTAACCAGAATGCACGACCAGCTGCTGCTTCTGCAATTTTCGCTTTGAGATCATCGCACTCACCTGCAAACACAAGTGGCGGTAATGCTTTGAGATCTGCAACAGCTTTTGCAAGTGGAGCACCATCTTTGCCACCCGGCCAATTTGGTTGTTGCGATGCAACGAGGGTGGAATCAAAGAGATTATCCAGATTCGAGGAAGGCGTTGTCATGGTCATAAGCGTAGAACGTTCAGATGCAATCTCGCAGGGAGATTAGCCAAAGAACGAAGTAATCTCCTCGTATCGCTCGATTGGAACAGTTTTTAACACATCGGTGGCAGATGCCAACGGTACACGAGCAATTTTCGTTCCATGGAGGGCCATCATCTTCCCGAAGTCACCTTCGTGCACTGCAGTGATTGCCTCGAGACCAAAACGTGAGCTGAGTACGCGATCAAAGGCCGATGGTGTTCCACCGCGCTGAATGTGCCCAAGTACAGTGCAACGAGTCTGATAACCAGTCTTTGTCTCAATCTCTGCAGCGAGCCAATCGCCGATGCCTGAAAGTTGTACGTGGCCAAATGCATCAAGTGGCTGATCTTTAGTAATCATGTCCCCATCTTGCGGAATTGCTCCTTCTGCAATGACGATAATTGGCGCTGTTCCAGTCGCAAATCGTGACTTAACGTATTCGCAGACCTTATCTACTGAGAACTTAACCTCTGGGATAAGAATGCATGCAGCATCGCCTGCTAATCCCGAGTGAAGAGCAATCCATCCGGCGTGACGTCCCATTACTTCAACAATGAGTGGACGGTGGTGGGATTCTGCAGTTGTATGCAGGCGGTCGATTGCTTCCATTGCGATATTTACTGAAGTATCAAAACCAAATGTGAAATCCGTGTTGTTAAGGTCGTTATCGATTGTCTTTGGTACGCCAATAACTTTGACGCCAAGTGCATCGAGCTTTGTAGCAACACCAAGAGTGTCTTCGCCACCGATTGCAATAAGTACATCGATTCCCTGATCCGCAAGGTTTTGCTTAATGCGCTCGACGCCATTTTCAATCTTAAATGGGTTGGTGCGTGAAGAACCAAGGATGGTTCCGCCCTTGGCAAGAATTGGCTTCACGGTTGCAAGATCTAGCGGCATGGTTAACGCCTCGAGCGGACCTTTCCAACCATCGCGGAAACCTACGAATTCATATCCATACTCTTTAATACCTTTAGTTACGACTCCGCGGATAACGCCGTTGAGTCCTGGGCAGTCTCCGCCACCTGTAAGAATTCCAATACGCATTACGTGCTCCAAAGTTAAGTGAGATTTCGGCTGCAATTACGCCGCACTGTGGTCAACACTGACTGGGACAGTCTAGCCTTTCGCCATGGCAAAGCCCCAACTCCGCGCATGTGTGAGTTCGCAACTACCTAGAAATCTGCGTGAAAGCTAGGTGAAAGCTGTCCTTCTACTCAACGACCATCTCAATCGAGATTACGGCGCCCTTAAGGATGCTCACCCAAAGACCCATCAGATTCTTTGCATCGAAAGTGAACGCATGTTGTACACGAGATCGTGGCACATACAACGGCTGTTCTTTCTTATCTCAAGCCGTGAACATTTTCTGCAAGTGCTGAGGGATGAAGGATTTGTTGTCACATTTATTCAGAGTGCAGATACAAATACCGGAATAGAAGAGTTCCGAAAAGAAAATCCTGGAATCGAGATTGTTACAACGGAGCCATCTTCACACAAGCAATATCAGAGCTTGCAAGAGGCAGATGTGACTTTTATTGAGAATGATTTTTTTCTCACTTCGAGAACACTTTTCGCACAATGGGCTTCTGCTCAAAAGTCATTAGTGATGGAGAATTTCTACCGTGCTCAAAGAGTGCGCCTTGATGTGTTAATGGAAGGCTCCTCTCCTGTTGGCGGTAAATGGAACTACGATGCCGATAATCGTTTGCCACCTCCTAAGGGCGCGCACTCGTGGCCTCAATACCTAGAGCATCAGCGCGATGACATCGACGCACGCGTACTACGTGAAATCAAAGAACGAAAGATTCCGGTATTCGGTGATGATCCAGATTCAACCTGGGCTACGACTCGCGCTGGTGCTCTGGCCCAGCTCTCTCATTTCTGTGAAAACGTATTCGCAGAATTTGGAGCCTACGAAGACGCAATGCCTAATGAGAGCTGGGCTGTAAATCATTCGCTACTGAGCCCCTATCTAAATGTTGGTTTGTTACATGCTGAAGAAGTAATCGAGGCAGCACTTGCGAAGTACCTCGAAGGTGGAATTCCACTTGCCAGTGCTGAAGGATTTATCCGCCAGGTTATTGGGTGGCGTGAATACATCAACGGTCTTTATTGGTACTTCGGTGATCTTTACCGAGAAGAAAACTCACTTCAGGCTAATCGACCGCTTCTTCCGCTTTATGTAGATTCAACTAAAACACAGATGAATTGTGTTGCTACGCAAGTGAGAGATATTCAGGCGCGTGCCTGGGTTCATCACATCCCACGATTGATGGTTTTAAGTAACCTCGCATTAATCACTGGAACTTCTCCCCAAGAGTTTCTTGATTGGATGAGACGAGCATTTATTGATGCAGCAGATTGGGTAATGGTCCCAAATGTCATTGGAATGAGTCTTCATGCAGATGGTGGACGTTTGGCGACAAAACCATATGCATCTGGTGGTTCATACATTTCGAAGATGGGTAACTTTTGCAAGACTTGCGTCTTTGACCCAAAGAAGCGCGTAGGTAGCGATGCTTGTCCATTTACTACTTTGTATTGGGATTTCTTAGCACGAAATCAGGAACAATTCTCAAGAAATCATCGTATGGGACAACAACTTGCCGGTTTACGAAGACTTAGTGATCTTCCCGAATTACAGGAACGCGCTCAAGAAGTCTTAGAACTTCTCTCTCGCGGTGAGCTCTGATTCAATAGCGCAATGACTCTTGCACCGGAAATAAAAGCTTTTCTCGAAGCAGGTGCCAAAGCTGGATTACCTCAAGTCTGGGAAGCACCGATTGATGTGATTAGAAAAAACACTCAAGGCAGAGTTGCTCTTGCTGGACCAGTCGAAGATATCCACGAGGTTGTTAATCGTTTTATCCCTGGCCCAACTGCAGATCTACCGATTCGAATCTACCGGCCAACAACGAATCCTTCAGCGCCCGCAATCATTTTCTTCCATGGTGGTGGATGGGTTTTAAACTTTCTCGATATCTATGATGCTGCGCTTACTCATCTAGCGAATCAAAGTGGCTTCACAATCATCAGTGTTAGCTATCAAAAAGCACCCGAGCATCCTTTTCCGGTTCCCTTTGATGATTGCTACGCAACTCTTCTTTGGGTAATCGAGAGCGCTAAAGATCTCAAGATAGATCCGCAGGCTCTCGGAGTTGCTGGTGACAGTGCCGGTGGCAATTTAGCCTCAGCTGTTGCACTCAAAGCGCGTGATAACAAAATCAAACTCAGCTTTCAAATTCTTATCTATCCATGCAACGGAATGGATTTTGAACTTGAGTCCTATTGCGAGCATGCAACCGGATACGGGTTATCAACCCAAGCCATGAAGTGGTTCTGGGATCAATACCTTCAAGGTGATAGCCATGACAACAATCCCTACGCAGTACCAATGGTTGCAAACAATCACTCGAACTTAGCGCCGGCAATCATTGTTACTGCTCAATACGACCCATTGCTCTCCGATAGTCAGCGATATGCAGAATTACTTCAGCAAGCTGGTTCAAGCGTTGTTTACCGCGAGTACGCAGGAATGATTCATGGGTTCTTTGCCAATTTGGCTCTCACTCCAACATCAAAGCAAGCCATTAACTTTGTAGTTACAGAGATGAAGAAAATTACTCAAGGTGTTAACTAAATGTCACGTCGCGGCTGGTTCTTATTCATTCTTGTTGGTTTTTTGTGGGGCGTCCCGTATTTGTTTATTAAAATAGCAGTTGACCCAGAAAATGGTTTTTCACCCGCAATTGTTGTCTGTCTGCGAACCGCTATAGGAGCAGCAATTCTTCTTCCTTTTGCAATCAAGCAGAAACAACTCATGCCAGCGATTCGTGGAATAAAGTACGTAGCGCCCTACGCGCTTCTAGAGATGATTGGTCCGTGGATTTTAATTGGCACTGCTGAGCAGAAAATTTCTTCAGGCTTGGCTGGATTACTTATTGCCTCAGTTCCCATTTGGGCAACTATTTTTGCATCGATGCGTGGGGATAAGACAGTGTGGCAACGCAAGCGCCTCTTTGGAATCGTCATCGGCTTCATTGGACTTATTGCCATCGTAGGCCTTGAGAGCATTACAGGAAGCTCGGATCCAATTTCCATTCTGATGGTTCTCGTCGCGGCAATCGGATATTCATATGCAGTGATGATGGTGCAAGGCGCCCTTCCACACGTCTCAGGAATTGCAATTAATGCAGTTGCTATGACAATTACAGCAATCTTCTATTTGCCTTGGACATTTCTTCAATGGCCAAAACATGAAATTTCAGACGAAGCAATCAGCGCTGTTTTGGGTCTAGGTATTCTCTCGACCGGAATCGCTTTCGTCGCATTCTTTTCACTTGCAGCAATTATCGGCGTTGCACGTGGGTCGCTGGTCACATATCTCAACACTGCTTTCGCCGTCGTGCTTGGAGTAATCATTCTTGATGAGCCGCTTACTACCGGCATGCTCCTAGGTTTACCACTTGTATTGATTGGTTCATATTTCGCGAGCCGTAAGCCTGTATCAGCATAATTCTTGCGATACTTGCTCAATGCTCGAAGCACTCTTCCTCGGCCTAGTTCAAGGGTTAACGGAATTTATCCCAGTCTCATCAAGTGCGCATTTACGTATTGTTGGTGAGTTCTTACCTAGTGCAAAAGACCCTGGCGCAGCATTTACTGCGATTTCTCAAATCGGTACAGAACTAGCGGTCTTGATTTACTTTAGAAAAGATATTGCTTCGATACTTAAGGCTTGGTTTAAGCGCGATGGTTCTGCTGAAGCGCGTTTAGGAACATTGATCATTATAGGAACGCTGCCTATTGCCATTCTCGGATACCTTGGCCAGAGCTACATCACAAATAACTTCAGGTCACTTTGGATAGTCGCCACAACGCTGATTGTTTTTGGATTACTTCTTGGAGTTGCAGATAAAGTCGGACGGAATGAAAAGAATTTAGCGAATCTAAATGCCCGCGACGGAATCGCATATGGTTTTGCGCAAGCCCTTGCTCTAGTACCTGGTGTTTCCCGCTCAGGTGCGACAATTGCACTAGGCCGTTTACTCGGCTACAAACGTGAAGCAGCATTGCGGTACTCATTCTTGCTGGCTCTTCCAGCCGTCTTTGGCAGCGGATTCTATGAACTCAAAAGCGCAATTTCAGATTCATCAGTGAATGCATACTCAATGCCTGAAACTTTAGCTGCCACCGTAGTTGCATTCCTGGTTGGATATAGCGTTATTGCTTGGTTGATGAAGTTCATTTCTACAAAGACATTTACGCCATTTGTCATTTATCGTGTGGCACTTGGATCAGCACTGCTTGTTGCTCTTTCAACAGGAGTTCTCAGCGCTCAGTAAATCCAAGGCGTTCAAGCAGTTTTGGGTCACGCTGCCATTCTTTTGAAACTTTCACATGTAATCCAAGGAAAATACGCGCACCAAGCTCACGTTCAATATCTTTACGGGCGCGCATTCCAATATCTTTAAGTCGTTCGCCTTGGTGGCCCAGAATAATTCCGGTCTGTGAATCTCGCTCAACGTGAATGCTGGCGTGGATATCAAAGAATGGGCGACTGCCTTTCTCTTCACGTTCAGCCATCTCATCAATTGTGACCATGATCGAATGTGGCAGTTCCTCGCGCGCATCCCTCATTGCAGCTTCGCGGATAAGCTCGCAAATCAACTGCTGAATATCTTGATCACTCTTCATATCGATTGGGTAATAGGCAGGTCCGATCGGCAAGTTTTTGCCTATGAGTTCTTCTAGTAAATCGATTTGTTCGTGAATTGCGGCTGAGATTGGCACTATCTCATTCCACGAAAAACCTTTAGCTAGCTCTGAAATTCCGAGTAAACGAGTAGCAATATTTTTCTTAGAAACCAAATCTGTCTTAGTGACTAGGGCAAACTTCTTAGCACGTGGATATTTTGCAATTTCAGCTGCAATGAATTCATCTCCAGCGCCAGAAGTTTCATCTGCCGGCAGACACATCATGACGATATCGACTGAATCCATACTCTCGCTGACAACCGCGTTAAGGCGATGTCCTAACAGAGTCTTTGGTTTATGGACTCCGGGAGTATCTACAAGGACTGCCTGAAATTCAGGGTTATTGACGATTCCTCGAATTGCATGCCGTGTCGTATTTGGGTGCGGAGATGTGATTGCAATCTTTTTTCCCACGAGCGCGTTGATAAGAGTTGATTTTCCAGTGTTTGGGCGGCCGACTATCGCGACAAAGCCTGAACGGAATTCACTCATGGGCTAAGTCTCTCATTACATAGAAGCATTACCTAAAGGGCTGAAATCAACTCGATTGCATCTGCAACAGAGGTCACGAGTTCGGCGGCTCGCTCGCCAATCAGACGGTGACATCCTTCTGAAGATGGTGAATTTATTGGTCCCGGAATTGCCATAACCGGTTTCATCAACTCTGCTGCATCACGCGCAGTACGGAGAGATCCACTTCTAAATGCAGCCTCTACAACGAGTGTGCTCTTTGAGAGAGCTGCAATCACTCTGTTTCGGGTTAGGAAACGATGCGGCATTGCAATTACACCGGGCATCACTTCAGAAACTATGGCGCCGTTCTCACATATTTCTTCAAACAACCTTGCGTTACCAGCCGGGTACTGAATATCTATTCCCGATGCAATCACTGCAATTGTGCGACCTTCGGCAACAAGTGCGCCTCGATGTGCAGCAGTATCAATTCCATATGCTCCCCCGCTGACTATCGCCCACTCACGATCTACAAACCCAGCAGCAAAATCTCCAGCTATACGGATTCCATACGGAGTTGGATTACGCGTGCCAACAATTGCTAGAGAACGTTGAGTAAGAAGCGCTACATCACCTTTAACTATCAAACCAAGTGGTGGGACCTCTAAATCGTTGAGTGAGCTAGGCCAATTTTCATCATCACACGTGATGAAGACTCCACCAGATTTGATAATCGATTCCCGTGCAACATCTAGTTCAAAGGTCGCGAATCTCTCCATGAGTCCAGCGTGTTTTACTGTGTCATATTTTCGAGTGGTGATTCGATCATAGACAGCGTCAAGGCCTCGTTCTGCAATTTCACGTGACCATAATGCAACTCCGGGTTCGATGCAGGCAAAGAGAGCCAACCGGATATCTGCTGTATTCAAATCTCTGAACCTTCTCGTAATGCATATGCCTGTGTGACATCTGACAATGTGGGAATTTCCCGTTGCGCAAGATCAGCCAAAGTCCAGGCGAGTCGAATCACTTTATGTAAGCCGCGTGCAGTCAATCTCTCTTTATCTAGTTCATCGTGGAGAAAGTTCATACCTAAGCGCTCGGGCTTGTACGTTGTCCGTAATTCTCTGCTGGGTATATGGGCGTTAAGCTGCCATTCTCTTCCTGCAAAACGTTGTGCTGCAGAATTACGGGCAGAGATAACTCGAGCTTTTATCTCTGCGCTACTTTCGCCAAGTTCAGTAGCAGCCATTTCGACTCGTGATACAGGCTCGACCTGAACGCGCATATCGATGCGATCCATCAAAGGACCCGAGAGTTTTCCAAGATATCTGCGGACTGAAAGTGAAGAGCATTGGCAGCCTCTACCTTTGCCACTGAATTTTCCACATGGACAAGGGTTTGCTGCAAGTACAAGTAGAAACTCTGCGGGAAATGTAATGTTTCCGACGCTTCGAGTAATTGTGATGGTTCCGGTCTCAAGTGGTTGCCTTAATGAATCAAGTACGCCCGCTGCACACTCTGGAGCCTCATCGATAAACAACACTCCGTGATGCGCCAAGGTGCATGCACCGGGTTTAATCACATGCGAACCACCACCAACTATCGCAACCCGTGATGCAGTGTGATGAGGCGAAACTATCGGTGCAAGAAGTGACATTGGAGAACGTGTTGCAAAGGAACCAGAAATGGAATGTACGGCCGTGACTTCTAGCGCCTGTTCGATTGTAAGAGAAGGCAGAATCGAAGGTATGCGCGAAGCAATCATTGTCTTACCGGCACCTGGTGGCCCTACAAGCAAAAGATGGTGTCCTCCTGTTGCCGCTACTTCTGCAGCAAACCTAGCCTTGCTCTGACCCGCAACATCAGTGAAATCCAAATAATTCTCGTTATCAACATCAGCAAGATCAAGTTCCTGCGCTTCTGGATGCTGACCAGTTCTGACCCACATCAACACCTCACGCAGATGATCGAAGACAAGAATCTGCATCTGTGGCATTAACTGGGCTTCGGCTTTATTCGCACGCGGGATGATCGCGCGAGTTATGCCAGATTGGTGTGCTGCGATGAGCGCGGGAAGAACACCACGCACCGAACGAATCTTTCCATCGAGTGCGAGCTCACCCAAAACAATTGTTTCCTCAAGTGGATCCTGCGGAATTACTTGATGTGCTATCAAGATGCTTATTGCAATTGATAAATCGAAACTTGATCCACTCTTAGGAAGCCATGCCGGAGAGAGTGAAACGGTTACCTTGCGATTAGGCCAAATTTCGTTGCAATTAGTTATTGCTGCACGGACTCGATCGCGAGACTCTTGAAGCGCGGCATCAGGTAGACCAAGTAGTGAATACATAGGGATTCCATCAGAGATATCAACTTCAATTTCGACCACACTTCCAGAAATTCCCAAGAGTGCAACACTTTTTGTATAACCGATACTCACAATATGTTTCCGCGATATTCCAGAGTATGTGTGCCTTCTGCGGCAATCAGGACCGCGACAACATCGATGGCATATTCACATCCAAGGCAACCATGGGTAGCAAGCCAGGCCAGCGCAAGTCTTTGCATGCGATGGGCTTTGTCTGCATTGATGGCTTCGAAAGGATGTCCGAATGCGAGTGAACTTCGAGTTTTCACCTCAATGAAATGGAAGATGCCATCTCGGGAAAGGGAGACAAGATCTATCTCGCCCTCGCGAATTCTCCAATTACGATCGAGAATTTCATCCCCACGGTCTGTGACGAACTCTGCAGTTTTACTTTCACCGAACGCGCCAGTTCTTTGCTTAGGTCCAGGCTTCTTCATTCGTGTGCTCATGGGCGCAGGTTAAGAGGCCACAGACACTGTCCCGGCATCGAGAGTTAGGGACTGTGTAAAACTATTTAATCAGTGCAGCTACATTTGAAAATGATGTGCGATGTTCTGCACAAGGACCGTATTGGTTGAGCGCTGCCGTATGCGCAGCTGTGATATAGCCCTTATGTTTTGCAAATCCATACTGTGGATACTTTGCATCAAGTTCAATCATTTCGCGGTCCCTAGTTACTTTTGCGATGATCGACGCGGCGCTGATTGCAGTCACCACTTGATCGCCTTTCCATACAGCAACGTTTGGTATAGCAAGTCCTTCAATGGCATATCCATCTGTTAATACATATGCAGGCTCTACATCTAGCCCATTAACAGCTCGTCTCATTCCATCAAGATTTGCAGCATGGACTCCTCGTTCATCAATTTCCGAAACTGAAACTCGAATGATGCTGACGCTGAAGGCAAGTTTCATAATGACTTCAAATAACTCCTCACGCTTTTTCTCGGATATTTCCTTCGAGTCGCGAACTTCGGAGAGTTCTGGAGCAAAGGGATCTTCAAGAATGACTGCAGCAATTACAAGTGGTCCAGCACAAGGACCTCGACCTGCTTCATCTACTCCTGCAACCGGTGAAATACCTGCGTTGCGAAGTAGTTGCTCAATCGCTTTCATGAGATGAAACTACTTAATGGGATTTTGAGAAGAAATTATGCCAATATTCTTAAACGGCCAGATAATTGCAAAGGCGCGTCCAGTAACTTTTGAAACTGGAACGAATCCGTTATTTACATCATCTTGGTGGTAGCGAGAGTCAGCAGATGCATTTCGGTGATCGCCCATAACCCATATTTTTCCTTGCGGAACAGTGACATTGAATTTTAGTTCACTCGGTTTGTTACCCTTAAAAATATATGGTTCATCTACTGCTTTGCCATTAATTTTCATGGATCCATCCTTCGCGCAGCACACAATCGTGTCGCCCTCGACGCCAATGACGCGCTTGACTAAGAATTGTTTTGCAGGGTTTGGAAGGACTCCGACAATTACAAGACCTTCTTTAACTTTTGTGACTACTTTGTTCTCTTCAAGAGCATATGGCTCTGGAAGCCAGTTGTCAGGATCACGGAAAACGACAACATCTCCGCGTGAAATATTCTTGGAGAAGAATGGAAGTTTGTTCACTGCAACGCGGTCTTGAATTTGAAGTGTATTTTCCATTGAGCCCGACGGGATATAGAAAAACTGTACAAAAAATGTCTTGATAATTAGTGAAACTGCGAGCGCAACGATTACAAGAATCGGGAGCTCACGAAGGACTGAGCCCTTACGTGGCATGAACGAAGGTTTGGTTATTCTTTGGTGTCGGCTACTGCGACATCTTCAGCAACTGGCGCCTCAGCAACTTCTGCTACTGCGACATCTTCTGTAACCACAACTTCAGCTGGAGTTTCAACAACTGCCTCAACTACTGGCTCTGGCGCAATTACCTCTGCCACAGGAGTCGAAAGAATTCCATCGCCGTAACCTTCAACGCCATCACGCTTTTCGCGAATCTTTGCAGCCTTACCGCGAAGATCGCGGAGGTAGTAAAGCTTTGCGCGGCGAACATCGCCCTTCTTGACGAGTTCAATCTTTTCAATAACTGGTGTGTGAACTGGGAATGTGCGCTCTACGCCAACGCCGTATGAAACTTTACGGATTGTGAAAGTCTCGCGAACTCCGTCACCCTGACGACCGATAACAATTCCCTGGAATACCTGAAGACGTGACTTGCTGCCTTCGATAACACGAACGTGGATCTTAAGCTCATCGCCTGCACGGAACTGTGGAATGTCCTTGCGGAGTGAGGCAGCATCTACTACGTCGAGAATGTTCATCTTTGGTCCTGTTCGTTACATATAAGAGGCACTGCGAGGTAACGCGGTGCAGACTGCGTATCTTGCCACAGAAGGGCCCTTGAGCGTAAATCGGGTCTGAGGACCGCGAAAATTACGCGCTAAAGCCGAGAAGTGCCTCGAGCTCTGAGTGCAGGTGCCGACCGGCAGCCATAGAGATTGCCATAGGGCTATCGCCGTATTGCTTGAAGATGGCGCCCGCCTCTGTCGCTACTAATCCCCCTGCAGACCAGTCCCATTCCTTTAACCCTGCTTCGTAATATCCATCAAGAGCGCCCATTGCAACATGACAGAGATCGACAGCAGCTGCGCCGTTGCGGCGAATATCGCGAACAATAGGAACAAGCTTTGCAAAATCTTCAAGCTGAGTCAGGCGATAAGCAACATCGTATTGAAATCCTGTAGCAATCAATGCATGATCAAGTTCGATGGGGTCATTGCATGTAATTGCATGTCCATTGTAGAAAGCCCCGCCCCCTCGTGTTGCCCACCATGTTGAATTAATCGTTGGCGCAGTGACTACTCCGACAATTGCACCGTCTTTATCCTTTGCAGCAATCGAAACATTCCACCCGGGAAGTCCATAAAAATAATTTACTGTGCCATCAAGTGGATCGATAACCCATGTGATTCCTGATGTACTTTCTATAGATGCGCCTTCTTCACCTATCACTCCATCATCAGGTCGGGCAGCAAGGAGAGATTCGACAATAAAGGCCTCGGCCTTTTTATCCATCTGAGTTGCGATATCGATAGCTGTTGACTTGGATTCAATTTCAAATGCCTGAGGCCGATCCATCAATAAAGCGCCTGCCTCTGCACCGACTTTCTGAGCCAAGGTCAACAAATCTTTATACATATGCGCATCTTAGAGGGTCTATCTCTCGAGAAATTGACCCTATATCCGTTATTCTCACCCCATGACAGAGCTTCGCCTAACAGGAAAAACTGAGGACGGAAACCATCTCGCCCTTGTTGATACTGACGGTGCAGAATTCTCTCTTCGAATTAGCGACACACTTCGCGCGACAGTTAACCAACCGCGACTTACATCAGTTCCAGCAGCCGATGCCGTCGAGACAATTTCTGTTAAAGAGATTCAGCGTCGCCTTCGTGCCGGTGATAGCTTTGAGCAAATTGCTCGTGATGGTCAAACAACTCTTGAAAAAGTTGAAAGATTCTCTGGACCAATCATGCAAGAACGTGAATACATCCTTGATCGCGCTCGCGAGCTAGTGATGCGCAAGGATGTTCATCGCATTGAAATGACATTTAAAGATGTTGCCCTCGCAAAGCTTGCCCCACGTGGCGTCGACACAGATGAAGTGAGATGGAATACGTGGCGCCTACCTGATGGCACCTGGCACATTGAACTTCATTACCCAAACCGTGATGGAAATGGAATCGCAACCTGGATTTTTGATCTCGCACGTCGCGCACTGGACGCGTCAGATGACAACGGCGCTTGGCTGATTGATGAAGATGCTCCTGCTCGTCCGGTTGCGACTGGAATTATTCATTCAGAGCCAACTCATCCATCGCGAATTGAACCAACCCGAATCGAAGATGTATTCACCCCTGCAGTTGAAGAGAAGCCAGAGACTCCACGTCTTGCAGTGATTCGCGAGACTCCTACACCGGCAGATTCACAAGATGGAATTACTGCTCGAGCAAAAGTTCCTTCATGGGATGAAATAATGTTTGGTCACAAGACGCAAGAAGAACCAGAAGAGAACTAGTTAACGGTTCTATTCAGCAGCGGAACTGAACTTTCAGTCTCTGTAACTCCACCGTGATGACCAACCATGGCGCCTTCTTTATCTGCACGCTCTGGATCTAGCAAAACTAGACCTGCTTGAGCTATTGCAATGACATCCCCGGCTCGATCTGCTGCATCCATAGAAACATCGCTACCAAAGAGTCCTTCTGCAATTGCTGTTGCTCGGGTATGCATTATTACTTTATCGCCCAAGGTCTGACGCCAACGTTGAACCACTTCTTCAGAAGTGTGTTGTGAATCCGTTGCAAGGTATAAATGTCGAGCCCGAGGTTCGCCAGCAATCACAGCAATATCAGTGAGCAAATTATTGTCTTGGCCGAGCACAACTTTCTCAGTCACATTAATCATTCCGTGATCTGCAGTAACCCAGATGCGAGTTCCATGCGGCACTTTTTCAATCAAGGATCCCACTAGTTGATCAACTCCGGTAAGCGCGGCTAACCATTTATCGGAACCGACTCCATCTGAATGCCCGGCAGAATCGAGATCATTGACATAGAGATAAACAAAAGAAGGTGTTGATTCAAGCGCAGCAATCGTTTCGCTCAGCAAGTCAGTGACAAGATTGGCACCTTTGTAATGCGCTCCCCTAAATACTGCCCGTGTAAACCCTGAATTCTCATATCTCTTTGCCGCCACATGTGTAGTTGTAATTCCTGCAGCCATAGCTCTTTCAAAGAGCGTAGGAACTGGTTGCCAGATGACTGGATCAACACGTTCATCCCACTTCAAAGTATTTAGTACTCGCCCGCCACTTCGCGGAACTTGCACTGTGTAACCCAACATTCCATGCGCACCCGGCATGACACCTGTTGTAAGCGTTGCAAGACTTGTCGCAGTTGTCGAAGGAAATGATGTCTGCACTTTTCCGTGTGCAGCTAGTGAAACCAAATGAGGAGCTGCGGCTGCATACGTACCCAAGACATCAGCGCCGAATCCATCAATAAGAAAAAGGAGTTCGCGGCCGCTGGGACTTTCGCCACATCCAATTGAATCCACCGCAGTGCTTAAACCCAAGGTAGAAAAAATCGAGGGCATGATTTGCGACAGGTGCACAGCCGTATCGTCTCACGAGTATTGTTCCCCGTATGAATTCACTCGGTTTCGTTACATCTCCCGAGGTTGCCGCAGCACTTGCCGCTGGAAAACCTGTCGTGGCACTCGAATCAACAATTATTAGCCATGGCCTTCCACGTCCATCTAATTTAGAGGTTGCGCGCGAGGTCGAAGCGATAGTTCGCGCACATGGTGCAACTCCAGCAACTATTGCGATTCTCGATGGCACAGTCTGTATTGGGTTAACAGATGATCAATTAGTTGCTATTGCAAAACGAGATGACATTGCAAAGGCATCGAGTCGTGATTTAGCAATTATTGCCGCAACTAATAAGAGCGCTGCAACAACTGTTGCCGCAACTGCCCACCTTGCAGCACTTGCAGGAATTCATGTATTTGCAACTGGCGGATTGGGTGGGGTGCACCGTGGGGCCAATGAATCATTCGATGAATCTGCTGATTTAACTGCGCTGGCTAATTTAGACATCACAGTTGTGTGTGCCGGAGTGAAATCTATACTCGACGTTGCCGCGACTCTTGAAAGACTCGAGACACTGGCAATTGGTGTTGTTGGCTATAAGACAACGGCTTTCCCTGGTTTTTATCTCACTGATTCAGGATTCACCATAGAACATCAAGCTGATAGCGCCGCAGAAATTGCCGCAATCATTGCCACCCGTAAAGCTTTAGGGACAAATGCTCATGCGCTGATTGTGGCAAATCCAGTTGCCCACGAAATGAATCGTGCACGTCACGATGCAATCCTTAAGAGTGGTCTTGAAGGTTGTGCCAAGAATGGAATCATTGGAAAAGCAGTAACTCCTTACCTACTTGAGCATTTCCACACCGCATCTGAAGGTGAATCTCTAAAGGTAAATATCGAAATCATTAAATCTAATTCAGCACTCGCTGCCGATATCGCAGTAGCTGCCAACAAGAAATAGCGTTATTGATGACAACCAAAGTTCTCTGCATCGGTGATGTAATGCTCGATGTTGTCACCAAGATTGCGGTGTTGCCTTCAGAGATTAACTACGGCAGTGATACCGCCTCAGAGATTTCTACTCACGGCGGCGGCGCAGCTGCAAACGTAGCCTCGTGGCTCACTCGCACAAATGCGCAAGCGACCATTGTTGGCCATGTTGGCGATGATGCTGCGGGCGCTGCACTGATTAGCGAATTTGATGCCCTTGGTGTGCACCACGAAAATCTCATGGTTAGCGGTGCCCGTTCTGGGGTTGTCGTTGTGCTTGTTGATCCAACCGGTGAACGAACGATGTTTCCTGACAATGGCGCAAACTCAGGATTACATATTGGCGACCTTCCTGATATCTCTGGTTTCGATGCAGTTTATATCTCGGGCTACTCTCCTCTTGATCCGCAATCTCTTGCAGGTATTAAAGAGATGATCACAAAGATTCGTACTGCAAGCATTCCAATTTATTTCGACCCTGCATCTGTTGGTGCCATGAAGGAAGTTGACATCAATGAAGTGAAATCTTGGCTTCCTTCTATGAGCGTTCTATTGCTTAATGAAGAAGAAGCAATCTATCTAACGGGTGAAAGTGATCTTGAGAGAGCACTTGATGCACTGCTTGTTTCTTGCGAGACCGTTGTTATTAAGCGGGGATCACATGGATCAATTGGTAAATCACGTGGCTCTGACTCAGTCTCCCTTGCTGCTCATGATGCAACAGTTATTGATACCACTGGGGCTGGAGATTCATTTGCAGCAGGATTTATTTCACATTTCTCTTCACATGGTGATTTAACCCGGTCATTAATGGCCGGAGCCGAGATTGCGGCCCAATGTGTGGCAATCATTGGCGCAAGACCGCGTGTAGGTACCAAGATTTAACACAATGACTTGGCAGAATACGCGCCATGGCTACGAAGAAGACAGCAGCACCCAAGAAATCGGCAAAGGTCGCAGGACCAAAGCCTGGTGAATATCCAGGAAAGATTGTCGATATCGATGTCTCTTCAGAAATGTCAGAATCATTTCTTGAATATGCATACTCTGTAATTTACTCACGCGCTCTTCCTGATGCGCGTGATGGACTTAAACCAGTGCACCGTCGCATCTTGCATCAGATGGCAGATATGGGACTTCGCCCAGAGCGCGGACATGTAAAGAGTGCGCGTGTAGTTGGTGAAGTTATGGGTAAGTTGCACCCACACGGGGACTCAGCAATTTATGACGCACTTGTTCGCATGGCGCAATCTTTTTCAATGCAGCTTCCACTGATCGATGGTCACGGAAACTTTGGATCACTTGATGCTGGCCCCGCAGCGATGCGTTACACCGAAGCGCGTCTTGCGCCCACTGCAATGGCGATGGTTGCAGAAGCAGATGAGAACACTGTCGATTTCGGACCAAACTACGATGGTCAACTTTCAGAGCCCCTTGTACTGCCCGCAGCATTTCCTAATCTTCTTGTAAACGGTGGTTCAGGAATCGCAGTGGGTATGGCAACAAATATGGCGCCACACAATCTTGGCGAAGTAATTGCCGCTACAAAGTTCCTGATTGATAACCCTAAAGCAACTCTGAATCAGCTGATGAGACATATTCCAGCGCCAGATTTCCCAACGGGTGGAGAAATTGTTGGGCTCGAAGGTGTTCGTGAAGCCTACGCAACAGGTAAAGGTTCTTTCAAAGTTCGCGCAACAACTGAAATTTCAAAAGTTTCTTCTCGCAAAATGGGAATCGTCATCAAGGAGCTTCCATTTAACATCGGCCCTGAAAAAGTTGTCGAGCGCATTGCAGACCTTGCTAAGGCAAAGAAAATTCAAGGAATCTCAGACATCATCGATCTTACTGATGGGCAAACCGGTACAAACGTTGTTATCGAACTTAAGAATGGCTTTGAACCCGAAGATGTACTTGAAAAGCTATTCAAACTCACACCTATGGAAGATGCCTTTGCAATCAATGCTGTAGCACTTGTTAAAGGCAAGCCGCAGACTCTTGGTCTCAAAGAATTGCTTCAAGTATTTATCGATCACCGTATTGAAGTCGTCCGCCGTCGTTCAGAGTTCCGTAAAGCAAAGGCTCAAGATCGACTTTCACTTGTCGATGGACTTCTTAAGGCAATTATCGATATCGATAAGATCATCAAGATTATCCGTGGAAGCGATGATGCAGCTGCTGCTAAAGATAAGCTGATTAAAGACTTCAAACTTAACGATGAGCAAGCTACATATATTCTTGATATGCCACTTCGTCGCTTGACCAAGATGAGCAAGCTTGAACTTGAAACAGAATCTAAGGAACTTAAAGCGGTAATCGCAGCCCTTGCTACCTTGCTCAAGAGCGAAGATGCAATTCGCAAGCAAGTCTCTGATGAACTGACAGAGGCAAGTAAATCTTTCGCAACTCCTCGCCGAACCCGTATCGGCAAGGAGTAATTTCTTATCCCACGCACACTGTGGGAGACTTCGCCAAATGATCGCAACAACTGCTCTCGAACTGCGCGCCGGTGCGCGTCTTCTGGTCTCGGGAGTCACAGTTCGCATCAACAGCGGCGATCGCATCGGATTCGTTGGGCGTAATGGCGCTGGTAAATCAACTCTCGCAAAAGTTCTTGCTGGTGAAACCCTGCCTGCAGGTGGTGGCGTTCAGCGCACAGGAAAAATTGGCTATCTGCCACAAGATCCACGCACTGGTGAAGATCAAGGAACCGCGCTAGACAGAATTTTATCTGCGCGCGACCTAGACCAAATTGCTGCACGTATGACGCAGGTAGAACACGAGATGTCTACTACTGAAGGCGCAGAACTAGAAAAAGCTTTAGAGCGTTACACCCGCGTAGATGCTGAATTCAGTGCAGCTGGTGGATATGCAGCAACTGCTGAAGCAGAAGCGATTGCACACTCTCTTGGAGTATCCGAAGCGGTCTTTAACAATCAACTAGACACTCTTTCGGGTGGTCAACGCAGACGTATTGAACTTGCTCGCATCCTCTTCTCTGGTGCAGAAACTCTTCTGCTCGATGAGCCCACTAACCACTTAGATGCTGATTCCATTGTTTGGCTTCGAAACTACCTCGTCAATTACTCAGGTGGGCTTGTCATCATCTCCCACGATGTTAACTTGATTGAAACTGTCGTCAATAAAGTCTTCTACATCGATGGAAACCGTAACGTGATTGATGTCTATAACTTGGGCTGGAAGCAATACCTGCTGCAGCGTGAACAAGATGAACACCGTCGCAAGAAGGAACGCGCGAACGCCGAAAAGAAAGCTGAAATTTTGCAGAAACAGGGCGAGAAAATGCGCGCGAAAGCTTCTAAAGCAACTGCAGCTCAAGGCATGTTACGTCGTGCTGAAAAACTTCGTTCATCACTCGATGATGTTCGCGTCAAAGATAAGGTCGCAAAGCTGCGCTTTCCAACTCCAGCTCCTTGTGGCAAGACTCCCCTATCCGGTGAAGAACTTTCCAAGAACTACGGATCACTCGAAATCTTCACCGACGTCTCCTGCGTTATCGATAAAGGTTCTCGCGTTGTCATTCTTGGACTCAACGGAGCCGGTAAGACAACACTTCTTAAAATCCTTGCTAACCAACTCGAATCTGATACCGGAAAAGTTGAGCACGGCCACGGTTTAAAGCTTGGCTACTACGCCCAGGAACACGAAATGCTCGACTTCGAACGCACCATCTTAGAAAACATGATGTCTTCTAAAGATGATTTACGCGAACCAGAAGCTCGTAACGTCCTTGGTTCTTTCCTCTTCATTGGCGATGATGTTCATAAGCCAGTAAAGGTTCTCTCTGGTGGAGAAAGAACTCGTTTAGCGCTTGCAACACTTGTTGTATCGGCTGCAAATGTTCTCTTACTCGATGAGCCTACAAATAACTTAGATCCAGCATCACGCGAAGAAATCCTTGGGGCGCTCGGTGAATATCAAGGCGCAGTCATCATGGTCTCTCACGATGAAGGAGCTGTGCAGGCTCTTAAGCCAGAGCGCGTAATTTTGTTGCCTGATGGCGATGAAGATATCTGGAAAGACGAATACTTCGACTTAGTCAGCATTGATTGAGAATTTCACACACAAATTTTAGTGTATTGAGTACTGTAAGCCTATGTCGGAAAAATCGATTGTCTCAATTATCCTCGGATCTATTTTTCTTTCTCTTATTTCTCCGTCTAGCTCCTCTGCGGCGAATTCCATTACAGTCGAAGTACTCCGGTGGCGACAGATAATGGAAGTGGAGCCAAATACAAAAGTTCCAACTTTGAACGACCTTAAAAAGAATTCAGTTTCACTGTGTAAAAACTCTTCCGTAGGTCAGGATGGGGATGGGATGGCAGTTGGAAGCGAGCTAAAAGCTTATGCGGGGAATGGCGAGACCGTAGGTGTTGGGCGCATTTCAAAAACATACTCTCAGAGTTCCACTTTTTATTGGCTGGAGAATAACTCTGGTGGAGGATTTAGAGTTTTTACTTATTGTGTTTTCGAAGGAAAGATTCCAAATCTCCTTAAGGCAAGCATCATCCAAGTATGTTTCGGACAGATTTGCAGTAAAGAACTTGATAAGAAATCTCTCACCGCGCAGAAATGGGTTGTTGCATTTCCTGATATTTCTAGATTGGGTCGAAATTATGTGAATTTCGCAAAACAGTCTTTAGCGAGCCAAATTGCTTTAAATCGCAGTCGGCAAACTATTCAACCTTCACCAACAAGAGCAACTGCAGCAGAAATAGCTAAAATGAATTCAGAGATTAAAAATGATGCAGAAAATCGATTCTCTGCGGCAGCAACGAAAACTGAAGAATGCATTCTGGACGGTACGTGTCAACTAATTATTGATACACGTGTACCTAGGACAATTCTTGGTGTGACATTTGATGCAGCCTATGCGGGTCCTGGTGCGAAGATTTTAAGTTGCACTCCAGGGGGTCCTGCTGAAAAATCAGGCATTCCAGTTGGCTTAGTTATCAACTCCATCGATGGGATATCTGTTCCCAATACGAATATCGCAATAATGCGAATTCAGTCCTACTTGCCAGGTAACCAAATTTCCCTAGTTGGAACTTCGTCTTCTGGCACGATGAAAACTTTCAGAATAACTCTTGTGTCATCAGTTTCAAACTAATCTCAAGCCTTTGATTTTGCTTTCCCGAGACGTACCTAAGCGTCAATCTGCTCGCGATCAATATCAGCTGTGGCAATAAATTCCTTACGTGGCGCTACATCTGAACCCATCAATAGCTCAAACATCTTCTCTGCGGCCTCTGCATCTGGAACAGTGATGCGGCGCAAGGTGCGAACATCTGGATCCATTGTTGTTTCGCGAAGTTGATCTGCATCCATCTCACCTAAGCCTTTGTAGCGCTGAACAGGCTCTTTCCAACGCTTACCCGACTTCTTCAAATCTGCGGTGACCTTCTTCATTTCATCATCTGAATATGTGTAGATGTACTCGCCCTTTTTGCCGCCAGCGCCCATAGTTTCAATACGGTGCAGTGGTGGAATAGCTGCAAATACGCGACCGGCGTCAATCATCGGGCGCATGTAGCGATACATCAAAGTGAGTAGCAAGCAACGGATGTGAGCACCATCAACGTCAGCATCTGACATCAAGATAACGCGGCCATAGCGAGCATCATCTAGTTCAAATGACTTTCCAGAGCCCGCACCGATTACCTGAATGATTGAGCCGCATTCTTTGTCATCAAGCATCTGTGACAGTGAAGCCTTTTGTACGTTAAGGATTTTGCCTCGAATAGGCAGGATTGCTTGGAACTCTGAATTTCGCGCAGCCTTAGTTGTGCCAAGTGCTGAGTCACCTTCTACGATGAAAAGTTCTGTGCGAGTGACATCCTCTGATCGACAATCAGAAAGCTTTGTAGGAAGTGATGAAGATTCAAGTGCGTTCTTGCGGCGCTGCAAATCTTTATGGGCGCGGGCGCTGATACGTGTACGTGATGCTCCCGCAATCTTTTCCATGATCAACTTGCCGTTGGCCTTATCGATTCGACGAGTTGTTGCAAAGAATTCTTTGAGCTTATCCGCTACGACGGTGGAAACAATCTTGGTGGCGGCAGCTGTGCCGAGTACTTCCTTAGTCTGACCTTCAAACTGTGGCTCTGACATACGAACTGTCACAACCGCGGTGAGGCCTTCCATGATGTCGTCCTTGATGACGTCGGCTTCATTCTTCTTCAAGATTCCAGCGCTACGCATAGCTTCGTTAAAAGCTTTAGTAATTGCTCGCTCAAAGCCCAGTACGTGTGAACCACCCTTTGGGGTAGCAATAATGTTTACAAATGAGCGAAGTGTTGTATCGAATCCTTCTCCCCACTTCATCGCAATATCAACTTCCATGTCGCGCTCTACATCGGTTGAAACCATATGTCCTTTGTCATCGAGAACAGGGACAGTCTCTTGGTAATGACCAGTACCGTAAATTCTGATGACTTCGCCTACTGGCTTATCTGGTTGCAAGAAGTCGCAGTATTCTGAGATTCCACCTTTATGGAAGAAGGTCTGCGTGGTCTTCTCTTTCTTGCGATTATCGTTAACAGTAATTGAAAGACCTGGGACTAAAAATGAAGTCTGGCGAGCTCGCGCGTAGACATCATCAAGGTCTAGCTCTGCATCCTTCAAGAAAATCTGACGATCTGACCACCATTTAATGCGTGTGCCCGTTACTTTGGCTGAAACTTTTCCAATTGTGCGCAAACCTGATTGAGGCGTGAAATCTGCCTTCGGTCCATCGCCATCAAAGATTCCAGCAACACCTCGCTTGAAAGACATCCAATAAATTTTGCCATTGCGATCTACTTCAGCATCTAGACGTTCAGCTAACGCATTTACAACAGAAGCACCAACGCCATGTAGCCCACCGGATGCTGCATAAGACCCACCACCAAATTTTCCACCGGCGTGTAGCTTTGTAAGAACTACTTCAACACCAGTAAGACCGGTCTTTGGTTCTTTATCTACTGGAATTCCGCGGCCATCATCGTGAACTTCTACGGATCCATCTGATTCAAGATTGATTTCAATTTTCTTACAGTGGCCTGCCAGTGATTCATCTACAGAGTTATCAATAATTTCCCAGAGGCAATGTTGAAGTCCACGGGAATCAGTTGAACCGATATACATACCTGGGCGTTTGCGAACTGCATCAAGTCCTTCAAGAACAGCCAGGTCTTTTGCGGTATAGCTATCTTTGGAATCTGCCTCAGGGGTAAAGTTCAATTCATCAGCCACGGTGGCAAAGGTTAGCCAGCGAATGGTTCGCAACTGAGTAAGCGCGCCGAGGCATCTCAGATATTGGCTACCAAGGGTGAGATATCCCCTAATAATCGATATTTACGCGCTGAAATTGATAAAAATTTACAATATTGCAATCAATTTAACGAGCGGGGAATAAAGAGAACTGGCATGATGTTCCATAGAAGTACAAGAACTTCCCACTAAGCCGAACGGAGAGCGCGATGACCGAGCAAGTAATCCTCGAATCCACACCTCTAAATGCCCTCGATCGATGCGATCGTTGTGGTGCACAAGCTTATGTGCGTGCAACCCTGCTTAATGGTGGCGAATTAATGTTCTGTGCCCATCACGGCAAGGAATATGCCGAAAAACTCAAGACTGTTGCAGCGGCAATTCAGGACGAGTCAGAAAAGCTTGTAGAAGTTAAGTAACTTATTTCTCTAGAAGGCCCTTATGCGAACCATCGCATAAGGGTTTTTCTTTTGATTGACCACAGCCACAAAACTTTGGATTTTCCCTTGTTTCAATGAGATTTCCATCGGCATCGACCATATCCACGGTTCCAGTAATCCGAATGGAGCCGCTCTTGGGATTGATAAATACCTTTGGGTTCGTCATCCGGCTTTAATCCAGTCTCTTAATCTAGATAGTCGCGTAGTGATTGCGAACGTGATGGGTGGCGCAACTTAGACATGGTCTTGGATTCAATCTGGCGAATACGTTCGCGGGTAACACCGTGAACTTTTCCGATTTCATCGAGCGTCTTTGGCTGGCCATCTGTAAGTCCGTAACGAGCCTTGATTACATCGGCCTCACGGTTAGTGAGCCCACCTAGAACCTGCATCAACTGCTCCTGCAAGATTGTGAAAGTTACAGACTCTTCTGGCTTTACAGCCTCAGAATCTTCGATCAAATCACCGAATTCAGAGTCTCCTTCTTCACCGAGTGGTGTGTGAAGTGAGATTGGCTCGCGACCGTACTTCTGAACTTCAACAACCTTTTCAGGTGTCATATCAAGTTCCTTAGCGAGCTCTTCTGGTGTTGGTTCGCGACCAAGATCTTGAAGCATCTGGCGCTGAACACGAGCTAACTTGTTAATAACTTCAACCATGTGAACTGGAATACGAATTGTGCGAGCCTGGTCAGCCATCGCACGCGTGATTGCCTGACGGATCCACCATGTTGCGTAAGTAGAGAACTTGTAACCCTTTGTGTAGTCGAACTTCTCGACTGCACGGATAAGACC
>CAESAB010000015.1_pt1 | contig 25010 bp, 22 predicted proteins | sample 7263531 | NCBI WGS metagenome assembly CAESAB01 (sample SAMEA6814095, study PRJEB35770) | freshwater metagenome | biome: Freshwater; feature: Freshwater reservoir; material: water | place: Czech Republic | collected 2017-05-23 | depth 30m m
CTTGATTTAGCTAATGCAATCTGGGCGAGTGAAAACAACACTATTAAATTTTCTGATGTAGCAAAGACTGGCGTTGAAGTTCAACGTGGGGTCACCCTTGATGGACTTGGGAAGTATTACAAGGAGACCATCACAGAATCTGCAGCAGCGCCTGTGGATGTGGTCGCAACTCTCAAAGCAGAGCAGGTCGATGTTCTTATCTGCTATTTGCCAGTCGGCTCTGAAGAAGCTGCTAAGTATTACGCGCAATGTGCCATCGATGCTGGATGCGCATTCGTTAATGCTCTTCCAGTGTTTATCGCATCTGACCCTGTGTGGGCCAAGAAGTTTGAAGATGCATGTCTACCAATAGTTGGTGATGACATTAAAAGCCAAGTGGGTGCAACAATTACGCACCGCATCATGGCTAAGTTATTCCAGGACCGCGGCGTGCATCTTGATCGCACATACCAGCTCAATGTTGGTGGCAATATGGACTTTAAGAATATGCTCGAAAGAGATCGTCTGGAGTCTAAGAAAATCTCAAAGACTAATTCAGTAACATCCCAACTCGATCACGATATGGGTGCAAAAAATGTACATATTGGCCCATCTGATTACATCCCATGGCTTGATGATCGCAAGTGGGCGTATGTTCGACTCGAAGGTCGTGCCTTTGGTGATGTTCCACTGAACCTTGAATACAAGTTAGAAGTATGGGACTCACCGAACTCAGCGGGTGTCATTATTGACGCTCTTCGCTGCGCAAAGTTGGGACTTGATAGAAATATTGGGGGCGCACTTCTGGCTCCATCTTCATACTTCATGAAGACCCCACCAGTTCAGTACACAGATGAAGAGGCTCATAAAGCTGTAGAGGAATTCATATCTGCGGTGCTTGTTCACTAGTCACAGAGTAAAAAATCCCGGCCCTTGATTTCTCAAGTGCCGGGATTTTCATTTCCCTCAAATCTTCACGGAGAGTTGAAGGTTGTGAGGGTTAAATCGTCGCACTTTCTGGGGTGCGACGAATGTGCATTAACCCTGCGACGGAGAGCAGGAGCATCACAATTGCGCCGACTAGTGCGGCAATTGCCCCGTAACCTGCGATAACCCCCATAGTTCCAAATGCATAAGCTTCAAGAAGCATTCCTCTGAGTGTGTTGCCCATGAATAAGGTTTCTCTCAAATCACCGAGCTTCTTAATTTGATCTGTATCCGTACTTCCACCACGAATTAATCCTAGGTATGCACTTGAAACTTCGGAGTACGTTGCTGGTTTTCCCATGACTGCAGTGGAAGAAGCTTTCATGTGTTCCCAGATAAAGAGATCTGAATAATCGCGAGCCATCTCTCCTGTAATCATTGGCTTCTCTGCCCACTTTGCAAGCTGAGCTTTTGTCTCTGCTGGCATAGCGACTTCCGCAGGAAAAGAAATATTTTGATTCTTGAGTTGGCTGCTTACTGAGTCAGATGCAAAGGAAGCGCCCCAGTTAAGCAATCCCGCTGCAACAAATAGAAATACGGTGAGACCAAAACCAACGGCTGTCACAATCTTGTCAAAATTTTTGCGTTTCATCATTCTCTCCTTTGTAGATTCACCTACGATGCGAGGTGCTAAGGAAATTAGATACCTAGTTGAGAATGTGTATAGCTGTAAACGCGAGTGCTAGCACCCTATGAATAGTCGAGAGTGGTGGCACTGAAAAATATGTGATGTAGAGAATAAAAACTTAGTGTACTTCTCGATTACAAATTGCCTGGCCTTCACCGTTGATTTCAAGATGCGCACAAGGCACGCCCAATTTATCAAAGGCAGCGTCTCCGTAATGTGTTCGGAAAGCTAAGGCAAGTAAAACTCGAATGTTCGTCTCGGTGTCTGACGTAATTCCAAAAGCTTTCGCGGATCGGCTAATGGTATTTTCAATAACTTTCTCGGTGTGATTAGTTTCACGAGCAATTGCAGAATTAGTCTTACCTTCGCAGAGAAGCCCCAGGACCAATTTTTCAAAAGGGGATAGTTCCCTATTAGTAATCGTGATATCTCTTGCCATTAAAGCGACCTCTCCGTTGCTCTAGGCTAAGTATGCTCCTTTTAATCTGCCTGAACACGCTTTAGGATGCGCGGATGACGGAAATAACGACTGCCAAGCGTGGGCAGACCCTGGTTATTACATTTAACCGCCCAGAAAAGATGAACGCACTGACTCGCGATATGTATGCAGGTTTAGCTGCTGCGCTCAATGAAGCTGCTGGAGATTTCAGTATTCGCGCAGTTGTACTCACCAGTGCTGGCGAACACTTCACTGCAGGCAACGATATTAAAGACTTTATGGCCAATCCACCGACAGAAGAAAGCTCAGACGTTGCCCGTTTCTTAGGTGCGCTATTGGAATTTCCTAAGCCGCTCATTGCCGCAGTCAAGGGAAATGCGGTTGGGGTTGGAACAACAATGTTGTTGCACTGCGACATCGTGGTGGCATCTCCCACCGCAAAGTTTTCAATGCCCTTCACTTCTTTGGGGTTGGTTCCGGAAGCAGGATCTTCGAAACTCTTTCCAGAACTTGTTGGCTATCAACGCGCCGCACGTATTTTTATGACAGGCGATTCATTTGATGCCACAGAAGCTAAGGAAATGGGATTGGTCGAATCAATCGCAGCTGATGCCGAGGCAGCAGCTTTAGAAATTGCAGAAAAAATTGGTAACCAACCACCACAAGCAATCATCAATACTAAAGCGCTCATGAAGGCTGGCAAGCACGACGCAGTGGCTGCTGTTATGAAAGCCGAATTCCAGATTTTTGCCCTCGCTCTGCAATCCGAAGAAGCTGCAGAAGCTTTTATGAACTTTATGTCCAAGCGAAACAATAGGGAGTAATAACATGTCACTAGCCGGTAAGAGAATCTTTGTTACAGGTGGTTCCCGCGGAATCGGTCTTGCAATCGCTCTTCGAGCAGCGGCTGATGGAGCATCGATTGCCATTGCTGCAAAAACTTCAGATCCAAATCCAAAGCTTCCGGGAACGATTCATACCGCGGCTGAAGAAATCAGGGCAGCAGGAGGAACAGCGCTTCCCATTCAATGTGATTTACGCGATGAGAATCAGATTGCTGATGCAATAGCGCTAGCTGCTAAAGAGTTCGGCGGGATTGATATTCTCATCAACAATGCGAGTGCAATCAATCTCACCAGAACAGAGGACACACCTGCAAAGCGCTTTGACTTGATGTTTGATGTCAATGTGCGCGGCACTTTTCTTGCATCTCAGGCCGCTATTCCTTACCTGCGCGAATCAGCTGAAGCTGGTCGCAATCCACATATTTTGACCTTATCTCCACCGCTTTCTATGAAAGCAAAATGGTTTAAAAATCATGTTGCCTACACAATGGCAAAATATGGAATGAGTATGTGTGTTCTTGGAATGTCTGAGGAATTCAAACGTGACGGAATAGCGGTAAATGCGCTCTGGCCACGAACAGCGATTGATACTGCGGCCTTGCAAATGATTCCTGGCGTCAATACTGCTGCTTGCCGTACCCCTGAAATTCTCGCTGATACTGCTTACATTATTCTTAATCGTAACTCTAAAGAGTGCACAGGCAATTTTTTTGTAGATGATGAAGTGTTGGCTTCTGAAGGCATAACCGATCTTGAGAAATACTCAGTTGTACCTGGCACGAAAGATTTCTTACTCGATTTCTTCCTAGATTAAGACCGAGTTCAGATAGCCCCGATAAACTTCTTTCATGAATCTGGAATTAAACGGGACCAATGTAATTGGCGAGAGTGAGCGAACTGGAAAAGCTTCTTCGCTCTTTTGGCCGTGGTGCGGAGCGAACGTTTCACTTTTGGCGCTTTCATATGGTTCGTTTTTCTTGGGCTTCGGAATTTCCTTTTGGCAGGCGACCGCTGCGGCAATTTTAGGAACATTTCTCTCCTTCCTCTTGGTCGGAGTCAGTTCTCTGGCTGGTAAGAAATCCAACGCTCCAACGATGGTTCTCTCACGAGCTTCATTTGGAGTAAAGGGAAGTGTGATTCCAGGAATCTTGTCCTATCTGGTCTTTGTGGGCTGGGAAATTGTCTTGGTTTCTTTAGCAACGCTTGCGACAGGAACTGTTGTTATCCGGCTCGGCAACGTTGATCGCGATATTGCTATGGCTATCGGATTCCTCATTGCCGCGGGACTGACTATCTCTGCAGGAGTTTTGGGTTTTTCAACAATTATGAAAATCCAAAGATTTTTGACGGTTACCACTCTTGTGATGACGAGTGTTTATATAGCACTCACACTTTCAAAAGTGGATTGGAAGTTAGTAAGTTCGATGCAGTCCGGTTCGGTCCAAGCGTTCATTGGTGCAACAATTTTTGGTGTCACGGGTATCGGCTTAGGTTGGGTTAATGCAGCTGCGGATTACTCACGTTATTTACCAAGATCAACTTCGAGTTTTGCAGTTGTGGGCTGGACAGTATTTGGTGCATCTATAGTTCCGATAATTCTTGTCACCTACGGTGCTGCACTTTCCGGTAGTAGTCAGGAGCTATCAGATGCAATTGCGAAGGACCCAATCGGCGCTCTCACAACGATTCTCCCCACCTGGTACTTAATCATCTTCGCTCTCGTTGCAATTTTTGGCTTGGTTGGAGGCGCGATCCTCGACCTCTATTCATCTGGTCTCACCCTGATTTCAATTGGGGTACCGGTAAAGCGTCACGTCGCAGCTTCTTTCGATGCTTTCTTAATGTTGCTAGGTGTGATTTATTTTGTTTGGGTCGCGGATAATTTCTTCTACCCAATGCAAGGCTTCTTGATCACTCTAGGAGTACCGATCGCAACATGGTCTGCAATATTTGCCACAGATGTGCTCCTGCGGAAGACATATCATGAGGGTGATTTATATCGATTGAATGGTCGTTATGGCTCGTGGAATAAGAGATCAATATCCATTATGGCCGTAGGGACCATTATCGGATGGGGTTTTGTGACAAACACCTTTGCAGGCTGGCTCTCTTGGCAGGGCTACTTACTCTTTTTGATTGGTGGAAAAGAGGGACCTTGGGCATTTTCGAATGTGGGAGTAATTCTTGCTTTGGTAATTGGGTTTTCTGGCCATTACCTGTTCTCTGGTCGAAAAATCCGCGCACAAGAGAATGCGCTAAGTTAAAGTCAGCGCATGAGCTCTCGCATCTCCCCATTACTCGATTACTTGAAGCGAGAATCAACAGGCGGCCTTCTCATCTTGATCTCTTCAGGATTGGGGTTGCTAATTGCGAACTCGCCACTATCCAATAGATACTTTGAAATTCTAGATGTAAACATATCGATTGGCGCCAATTGGTATCTTATTGAGTTGACGATTTTGAAGGTAATCAACTATCTCCTCATGAGTATTTTCTTCTTTGTCGTTGGTCTGGAGATCAAGCGAGAGATAACTTCCGGGCACCTAGCATCACTGAAAAAAATGATGCTGCCATTGGTCGCTGCCATTGGTGGAATGGTTGTCCCAGCTCTTATTTATCTTGCAATTGCGGGGGCCGTCGCACCAGGTGGTTGGGGAGTCCCCGTAGCAACGGATATCGCCCTAGCCGTGGGGTTGCTTACGATGCTCGGTTCAAGCGTCGCAGCTTCTTTGAGAACTTTTCTTTTAGCCCTTGCGGTGATTGATGATATCGGCGCAATTTTAATTATTGCATTTGTCTATTCGACCGGAATTAAATTCTCTTGGTTAGCCGCAAGCGCTCTGAGTATTTGCTTTATTGCAGCTCTCCAGAAGGCCAAGGTAACTTCGATATTTGTATATGCGATATTTGCCTTCACGCTGTGGTTTTCACTCTATAAAACTGGTGTCCACCCAACGCTAGCGGGAGTAATTCTTGGACTTATAACTCCAAATATTCCACAACAGCGCCACAATCTCGAAGATATTGAAGATGGTTCCGTATCAGTTCTTGAATGGCTTCAACATAAGTTTCACCCAGTCAGTACATTCTTAGTAGTTCCTCTCTTTGCATTCGCAAATACTGGAGTAACAATTACATCTGATTCCATAAGCGAAGCGTCGCAGTCACTTATTGCATGGGGCATTTTCTTTGGACTTGTAGTCGGTAAACCACTTGGCGTTCTTTTGGCTGCAATCGGGGCAAAGAGAGTGAAAATTGCCGAAATACCAAGCGAAGTATCGAAGTCATCTCTGTTGGCCACAGGAAGTGCTGCCGGAATCGGATTTACCGTTGCAATCTTCATCGCTAAATTGGCATTCGACGACTCGCAAACTCAAGACATTGCCGTGCTTGCAGTGATTGCTGCTTCAGTTGTGAGCGCACTGCTTTCTACCGCAATATTTAAGGTGGCTGCTAGAAGTTGATGTACACAAAAAACAAAGCCCACCGTGATGAGCGGCGGGCTTTGTTGATAAGTGATTTTTAGATGTCGTAGTAAAGCTCGAACTCTGCTGGGTGCGGACGCAAGCGAACATAATCAACTTCATTCTTACGCTTCCATTCAATCCATGTTGAGATGAGATCTTCCGTGAAGACTCCGCCCTTTGTAAGGAATTCGTGGTCTGCTTCAAGGCTGTTAAGAACAGCATCGAGTGAACCTGGAACCTGAGGAATTGAAGCAGCCTCTTCCCCTTCGAGTTCGTAGAGATCCTTATCAACTGGTGCAGGTGGTTCAATTTTGTTCACAATTCCATCGATACCGGCCATGAGCATCGCAGCGAATGCGAGATATGGATTAGATGATGGATCTGGGCAACGGAACTCAACGCGCTTTGCCTTTGGTGATGAACCTGTAATTGGAATACGGATACATGCTGAACGGTTACGTGCTGAGTAAACAAGGTTTACTGGTGCTTCATAACCTGGAACCAAACGACGATATGAGTTCACCGTTGGGTTTGTGAATGCAAGAAGCGATGGAGCATGCTTCAAAAGTCCACCGATATACCAACGCGCCATGTCAGAGAGATCTCCGTATGTTCCTGCTTCGAAGAAGAGTGGCTTGCCGTTCTTCCATAGTGATTGGTGAACGTGCATACCTGAACCGTTATCACCGAAAAGTGGCTTAGGCATAAATGTTGCTGTCTTGCCACCTTCCCATGCAACGTTGCGGATGATGTACTTAAACTTCATGAGCTCATCGCCTGCGCTTAAAATATCTGTGAAGCGATAGTTGATTTCCATCTGACCTGCAGTACCAACTTCGTGATGTGAACGCTCTACGAGCAATCCTGCGCGACCGAGCTCCATCACCATTTCATCGCGAAGATCTGCGAATTGATCTGTTGGTGAAACAGGGAAGTAGCCACCCTTGATACGTGTGCGATAACCACGGTTAGGAGTGCCATCTGGATCTGCAATGATGCCCGTGTTCCATGCACCTTCGTAAGAATCAATGTGATGGTAAGACTGATTCATTTCAGTCTTGAAGCGAACTGCATCAAATACGTAGAACTCTGCTTCTGGAGCAAAGAATGCTTGGTCTGCAATTCCTGTTGACTTCATGTAGTCAACTGCCTTTGCAACAACTCCACGTGGATCACGTGAGTATGGAGTGTTGTCAGAAGGGTTATGAACAGAGAAGATAATGACAAGAGTTTTCTCAAGACGGAATGGATCAATGAACGCTGATTCTGGTACTGGAAGCAACTTCATATCTGATTCGTTGATTGCTTGGAATCCACGAATTGAAGAACCATCGAACATAAGACCGTCGGTAAAGACAGCTTCGTCGAATGATTCAACAGGAACGTTGAAGTGATGCTGAATACCTGGAAGATCTGTAAAGCGTACGTCGACGAGCTTTACATCTTCCTTCTTAATGTATGCAAAAATCTCTGAAGAATTCTTAAACATATTTACTCCAATTGAGGCTGCTTATTGCCCAGCCGACTCAACTCTGAGTACCGCTGATGGAGTGAAGGCTAGTTTGCTTGCGTAAAAATGTCATAATCGCCGTGTTACATCCGTGTTACATCTCCCAGCTCTGGCTCAATCTAGACAGGGTTGCCTCACACTAGGCTTAGCCCCATGTTTGCTCGCATCAGCCAGGGCCGCCGACTTCTTGGAATCACCATGGATTGGCTGGCTTGTTACGCCATCAGCCTAGGCTTCTTTGCTGGGCACGGATCTTTGGCCGAACGTGTACCAAATGCCAGAATCCCTGTCCTTCTACTTTTCTTTGCTCAGTACACAATTTTTGTCGCTCTCAGTGGAGCATCGTTTGGACATCGCTTGGTTGGCCTGAAAGTAGTGAGATTTTCAGATGGAGGGAGCGTAACCCCGATTCAAGCACTGATCAGATGCGCATTGCTGATGCCACTTGTCACCGCAATTACATTTGATGAAAATGGACGTGGAATAAACGAGCGACTTTCTAATACTGTTCTTATCCCAGTGAAGAAGAAGCGATAAAAACTAGCGAATCTTTATTCCCTTTGGCATTGGCCCTTTAGGAATTGGCATTGACATGCCGCCTACAGCCTTTAGGCGGGCTCGGACTTCTCTCATTTGATGAGCCGATAACTTCTTTGGAAGTTTCTTAAGACGCTTCTGTAGTTTACGAAGTGGAACTTGTCCTTCACCATCGCCCACGAAAATTTCTATAATTGGAACACCGGGTGCAAAACGTTCTGCTTTACGCTTTTCATCTTGCAGCATCTGGCGCACAGCAAAGCCACCTTCACCAGTAAGAACTATTCCAGCACGACCAACACTTCTATGAACCATATCTTGCTGACGATTGACAGCAACTGCTGGTGTTGTTGTCCAGCCTTTTCTAATCGCCATCAAAACACTTGCGCCAGCACCCATCTGTCCTTCGATATTTGCATACGCTGCAGAACCTGCCACGCGCGTAAAGAAAAACATTGTTGCGAGGGCTGCAAGTGGAACAGTTACAAATCCACCGTAAATCGGGCGATTGAAAACAAATCCAAGACTTACGCCTATTGCTAGAACAATTACGAAGGTAGCAATAAGGGCGGTGCCAATCCAAGGTTTAACAGAGCGAGTGACTTTGTACGCGTCACGAAATGCCTGGAAACGAGGTTTTTTGATTTTTGGCTCTTTAGATTTCTTTCGCTTAAACATGGCGCTAGTTTAGGGGAGCAGGGGCGCTACCACCAAGACGAACCGGTGCCCAACGTTGGCCTTGGTGTGAATCTGGATACTTTTCCTGCACCTCGTGCAGCATTGCAATCATTGATTCTCGCAGTAGTTTCTCACCCGCTTCGACGTCACTGTTCTTATCGAAGTACAACGGCTTGCCAAATCGAACAGTAATCGGAACATTTCTTCTTCGTAAATCTCTCTTCACTTTCTTAGTCCAGATTCTCTGTGAGCCCCAGACGACTGTTGGAATTACAGGTACGCCAGCACCCATAGCTAGTCTTACGGCGCCAGACTTGATTTCCTTAATTTCAAAACTGACTGAGATTGTTCCTTCGGGGAAAATTCCAACAATCTCCCCGGCACGTAACGCGCGCAGAGCTGCTACAAATGAGGCAGTTCCACTGCTTCGATCAACACAAATATGGTGCATTCCGCGCATGAGCGGACCTGCCAATTTGTTATCAAAAATTTCCTTCTTTGCCATGAACCTTACATAGCGGCCTGCAGGAAGAGCAGCAGTCCCAGTAAGGGCGAAATCCAAATAACCGATGTGATTAATTGAAAGGATTGCTCCCTCTTTGCGGGGGATATTTTCTTCACCTTCAAAATCAAATTTGAGTCCTAAGTACTTCCAAAAAAGTTTTATTGCGACAATGACTGGGGGATAAACAAGATCAGCCACGGCGCTGTCCGTTAAGGTGTAATCGCTTCTCTTGAGCTTGTTTATACAAACGTCCTGCTCGATATGAACTTCTAACAAGTGGTCCGCTCATAACCCCGCTGAATCCAATTTCTTCTGCTTCTTTTGCGAGTTGAACAAATTCATCTGGCTTTACCCAGCGTTCGACGGGGTGGTGTTTATTTGTTGGACGCAAATACTGTGTAATTGTGATGAGATCACAGCCTGCTGCGTGAAGGTCTACGAGGGCTTTTGAAATCTCTTCACGGGTTTCACCGAGACCAAGAATGAGATTAGATTTTGTGATCAAACCAAAATCACGAGCTTGAGTAATTACATCGAGCGAACGTTCGTATGTAAATGCTGGGCGTATACGTTTGAAAATGCGGGGGACAGTCTCAAGGTTGTGGGCAAAAACTTCTGGGCGGGTCTCAAATACCTCATTGAGTAGTATTGGATTTCCACTGAAATCTGGAGCGAGCATTTCTACACCGGTACCTGGATTGAGTTCGTGCACCTTGCGAATTGTTTCTGCGTAGAGCCACGCACCCTCATCATCCAAGTCATCTCGGGTAACGCCAGTAATGGTTGCGTACTTCAAGCCCATCGATTGAACAGATTCAGCGACGCGTCTTGGTTCATCTCGATCGAGTGGTTCAGGTTTTCCTGTATCAATATTGCAGAAATCGCAACGACGCGTGCATCGTTCCCCGCCGATGAGGAAAGTAGCTTCCTTATCTTCCCAACACTCGAAAATGTTTGGGCAGGCAGCTTCTTGGCACACAGTGTGCAGGCCTTCAGATTTCACCAGAGAACGTAAACGGGTGTACTCGGGACCCATATTGGCTCGAGTCTTAATCCACTCAGGCTTGCGTTCAATCGGAGTCTCGGCATTACGCGCTTCAATGCGAAGAAGTTTTCTGCCTTCTGGTGCGATTGTCATGCGCTCACCTTAGCCAGCGATTGAGAAAGAAACTTCTTCACGACGGGAATTACATCACTAATTGCAACATCTTTGCCAATTTCAGCACTTAATGAAGTGACTTCAGCATCGCTGATGCCGCAGGGGATTATCTTTGAAAAGTTGTTCAAATCTGGATTCACATTGATGGCAAGACCATGCATGCTGACACCGGAAGCAACTCGGATTCCGATGGCTGCAATTTTTCTGGCACCACGAGAATCAACAACCCAAACTCCAGATCGTCCAGCAATCCTTGCGGCAAAAATTCCAAATTCTTGGCACACATTAATTAGCCCTGATTCTATTTCTCGAACGAATCCAACTAATTCGTGAGGATTTGCAAGCCGCACAATTGGATAACCGACAAGTTGACCAGGCCCATGCCATGTGATTTTTCCACCACGGTCAACATCAATCACTGGAGTTCCATCAGTTGGTTTCTCAGAAACATGAGTGCGCTTTCCAGCTGTATAAATAGAAGGATGCTCAAGTAACAGCAAAGTATTTGGTTGTGTGCCAGAGACCACACTTGCATGGATTGTGCGTTGGTTTTCTAGGGCGATCTGATACTCGACAAGGCCTAACTCCTGAATCTGCACCGATGATGCATGAATCTCGGACTTGGGGCTTGTGCTAACAATCGTCACAGGGACAGCCTAAAGGTAGGCTAGCCACCTAGCGAATTAGCAGTTAATACGCCCGAAAGGTCAATAATCTCCATGTCTATCAACGCTGCCCAAAAATCTCGTAAGCCTTTTGCTCTTGCAATGCTCGTGGTCATCATCTGGTTCCTCATCGTGGGCATATTCGGACCACTTTTCGGCAAACTCACCTCAGTCCAAGAGAACAACAACTCGTCGTTCCTGCCAAAGGGTGCAGAAGCCACGCAGGCATCTGAAGTTATTCAAACATTCTCAGGCAAGGACTCATTTAACTTGCCAGCACTCGTTCTTTTCGAAGGCAAGACAACTCCAGAGACGATAGCGAAGATTAATGAGCACATGCTTGGCGTTGGCGGGCTGACTTTGGGCGGAACTGAGAAGAAGATTTCTGATTACCTAGCTCCAGATCAGGTCATTACCGTTTTCCCAGCTGAAGACGGTGAAGCGATTTTGGCAAATGTTCCACTGGATGGAAACGCTATTGGTGAAATTCTTCCCAATGACGAGCCAGTTCTACCAGCAGTAGTTGAGGCTCTTCGCGAAGATGTAAAGGAATTTGCGCAAGAAGCTGGCGTAACTCAATACGTAACCGGTCCTGCTGGGTTACTCGGCGATCTCTTTAAAGCATTTGGTGCAATAGATTCAGTTTTGCTCTTGGCAACACTTGGTGTGGTGGCAGTTATCCTGATCTTCGTCTATAGATCTCCGGTTCTTTGGATTATTCCCTTGCTTTCATCGTTATTTGCTCTCGCAACTGCCGGTGGAATTATCTATCTCTTGGCAAAAAATGACATTCTCGATGTCGATGGACAGTCGCAAGGAATTCTTTCGGTTCTAGTCATCGGTGCGGCCACCGATTATGCCCTCCTCTTGATTGCGCGCTATCGCGAAGAGTTGCACCATCATGAAAATAGATTCGATGCCATGCGAGCTGCGTATAAAGGTGTGTGGGAACCTATCTTGGCATCTGGCTCCACCGTTGCAATCTCGCTTATGGTTCTCCTCTTTAGCCAATTAACCAACACAGCAAGCCTGGGTCCTATTGGTGCAATTGGAATTGTCGTCTCCATGATTACGATTTTAACTTTATTGCCAGCGCTGATGTTGATTTTTGGTCGCTGGTTGTTCTGGCCCCGTGTGCCACGTAATGATGGCGATGATCACGTGCTTGAAGGTATGTGGTCAAAGGTAGGAAATTCCATTGGTCGCAATCCACGTAGGTCATGGGTAGTCACTGCAGCCATTCTTCTGCTCTTCGCATTTGCATCAACTACTTTGAAAACCGATGGATTAGGAACGGTAGATACATTTACCGGAAATCCAGAATCAGTTGTTGGTCAAAAACTTTTGGAAAAGCACTTCCCGGGCGGACAAGGTGACCCCACTCAGGTTGTAGTCAGTGCCGATAAAATTCAAGCGGTAACAGATGCGGTCAGGAACGCCCCCGGAGTAACGGATGTTTCACCACAATTAGATGGCTTCCCGGTTCCGGGTCAACCAGCGCCAGAGGTGAAGATTGTGAACAATAGGGCGATATTGAATCTGACTCTGAACAAGGCGCCAGATAGCGTTGAAGCGGGTAATGATGTTCCCGAGATTCGGCGACTTGCTAAAGCAGCAGATCCCACCGCTCTAGTGGGTGGAACCAGCGCGGTGTACTACGACGTACGCCAGGCAAATGATCGTGATAACAAGACAATTATTCCGATCATCTTGATTGTCATCACCATCATCTTGGGGCTTCTCTTACGAAGTATTCTCAGTGCAATAGTTCTTCTTGGAACCGTTGTTCTCTCATACTTTGCAACTTTGGGTGTATGTGCACTCGTCTTTAACCATGTATTTGGTTTCGCCGGCGGAGATAATTCATTCCCACTCTTCGCCTTCATCTTCCTAGTAGCTCTGGGTATTGACTACAACATTTTCTTGATGACCCGTGTACGTGAGGAGTCGGCAAGGATTGGAACACGTGCCGGAGTTGTTAAAGGCGTGACCGTAACAGGTGCTGTGATTACATCGGCTGGAATTGTTCTTGCAGCTACCTTTGCAGTACTTGGATTACTTCCACTGGTCCCACTTGCGCAACTTGGTTTTGCAGTGGCCTTTGGCGTTCTCCTCGATACAATCATTGTTCGCTCAATTTTGGTTCCGGCACTCGTACATGAGATCGGTCCTAAAATCTGGTGGCCTTCAAAACTGCAAAACAAGTAGTTCTGCATGAGTGTTGTAGTTATTGGAGCTGGCTTAGCGGGGCTCAGTGCCGCAATTACTCTGCAGAACGCTGGAAGAGAAGTTGAAGTCATCGAAAGCTCTTCTAGAGTAGGTGGACGAGTCGCGAGTGACACTATTGATGGCTTTACTCTCGATCACGGTTTTCAACTCATCAATGCGAAGTATCCAGAAGTTGTCCGCTTAGGAATAATCAAAGAAATTGCATTTACCCGCGCTCCTCGGGTGATTGATTATTCATTAGGAGATCAACGTTTTTCGATCGGCGATCCAAGAGTCGCTCCAATGTCAGCGTTGGGAAATCGCACTGGAACGATGGGTGAAAAACTCGCTTTTCTAAAGTATCTGGCCTCTAATTCTAATTCTGGAAAATCTGTCGCAGATGAGTTAGACAAACTGGGCAATCTTTACACACGGATTCTCAGCCCATTTCTTACAGGTGTATTTCTTGCTCCATTGACCGGCATAGATGCCGTGACTGGTAAGAATCTCATCCGCTCTTTTATCACGGGCGCACCTGGGTTGCCACAGGGGGGTGTTGGTGCGTTTACTCAACAGTTAAGCACTCGAGTGAAAAAGATTCATCTAAACCGTCGCGTAGATTCGTTACAAGAGTTTGCAGGTAGAGAAGTAATTGTGGCAACTGATGTAACCACCGCTGCGCAGTTACTAGATATTTCTGCGGTACCCAAATTGGCAAGTAGCACAACGTGGTATCACGAAGTTCCATTAGATTTCAGTGGCTCGAAGAGATTGTTGATTGATGCTGATCATCGTGGACCAGTGATCAACTCGATAGTCATTTCAAATCTTGTGAATTCTTACTCTCCGGAAGGACGTTCATTGCTTTCGAGTACAACGATTGAGAACTCCTCTGAATCTGAAGTCAGAAGACATCTCGCGTTGATGTGGGGGACTCAGACTCAAGCGTGGCCACTTATTGCAAAGTACGACATTCCAAAATCGCTACCAATTTTTGGAGTAGGAGATCACTCCGTCGCAACAGCACGAATTTCAGAGCGAGTATTTCTTGCAGGCGATTTTCGAACATCCCCGTCACAAGATGGAGCGTTGCTATCTGGGCGCTTAGCAGCGCAGGAATTACTCTTGAATAAGAGCGCTTAACGCGCTTGTGATGTGTGGGTAGTCCCAGGTAAATCCTGCATCAGAAAGCGCCTGAGGCATAACTTTCTTACTTCCCAAGATTTCAGAAGAGAAACCACCTAAAGCAATTTTCAACCCGATCGCTGGCGCAGGAAAGAGCGCGGGACGGTGCATCGCACGCGCGAGTGCGGATGTGAACTCTTGATTCGTGACGGGATTTGGAGAGGTCAGATTTACGGGACCCTCAATCTTGTGCTCCAAAATAAATGCAATTGCGCGGATTACATCGTGCAAAGTAATCCAAGACCACCACTGCTTTCCTGATCCAAGTTTTCCACCCAAACCAAGTCGGAAAAGAGGCAACATTTTTCCAAGTGCACCTCCAGTTGGATCTAGCACCAATCCTGTACGAATCTTTACTGTGCGAACTCCTGAAGCAAGGTCTGCAGCACCTTCCCATTCACGACACACTGCAGCCAGGAAGTCATCTCCAACGCGATCACTTTCAACGACAGCACGATTACCTGATTCACCATACCAGCCGATTGCACTGGCAGAGATGAATACTTGAGGTTTGACTTCTGACACAGCATTGGCAATTGCTGTTGTGCCAAGTAGGCGAGAGTTCAAAATCTCAGATCTATATTTCTTGCTCCATCGCTTATCGCCAACACCCACGCCGGCAAGATGAATTACAGCATCAACGCCGCGCAGTGCGTCAATATCTACATAGCCAGTTTTTGGATCCCACTGAATTTCATCAGGTGATACAACAGGACGTCGAACAAGCTTCTGAACTGTGTGACCTTCACTTTTGAGAAAGCCAACAAGAGCTGTTCCGATTAATCCGGAGGCACCAGTAATTGCAATACGTTGTGGAACTGGCATCAGATTAGAGTCCTAGATCTGACTCGAACGCTCCACCTTCAAGACGTTCCTTGAGTGTTACCAAGAAGCGAGCAGCATCTGCGCCATCTACAACTCGGTGATCGTAGGAGAGTCCAAGATAAACCATTGAACGAATTGCAATTGTCTCGCCACCATCTTCGCCTTTAACAACCATTGGTCGCTTCACTATTGCACCTAATCCAAGGATTGCAACCTGTGGCTGATTTATAATTGGAGTATCAAAGAGAGCGCCACGAGAACCTGTATTAGTTAATGTAAATGTGCCGCCACCGAGTTCATCTGGCGTCACTTTGTTATCGCGAGTACGAGCCGCAAGATCTGCAATCTTGCGAGCAACGCCACCCATGTTGAGATCTCCTGCATTATGAATGACAGGAACGAGCAAACCGCGCTCTGTATCAACTGCGATACCAAGGTGCTCTGCGCCGTGATAAATGATCTGATCTCCCTCAACCGATGAGTTGAGAACTGGGTGCTGCTTGAGCGCTTCACACACAGCAACAGCAAAGAATGGAAGGAATGAGAGTTTTACACCTTCGCGCGCTTCAAAAGTAGCCTTAGAACGATCGCGAAGACGTGCAATTTTTGTGACATCTACTTCGATGACTGTTGTTAATTGTGCAGACACTTGTAGTGACTCGACCATACGAGCAGCAATCACTTTGCGAAGTCGAGACATAGTCACTGTTGTTCCGCGAAGTGGCGATGCAACTGCAGCAGCTGGTCGTGGAGTCTGTGAAGGTGATTGAGCAACTGGCGCGGATGCTGATGGCGCACCTGCAGGCTTTGCAGCCATCACATCTTCTTTGCGAATTCGTCCGCCGATTCCGCTTCCCTTTACATTGGCAAGATTTACACCAAGATCATTCGCAAGTTTTCTTACAATCGGAGTTACATAAGCATCTTGTGGTTGTGACACTGCAACAGGTGCAGGCGTTACAGGCACAGCGACTGGAGTAGAAACCTGAGGAGGAACCTGTGCCACCTGAACCTGAGCTATTGGTTCGGACACTACAGGTGCCGGAGCAGAAACAGGTGGAGTCACTACTGGTGCGGGGGCAGAAACAGGTGCGGCGCCACTTGCACCAATTAGTCCAAGTCGCGCACCGACTGCAACAGTTGTATCTACTGCAACATCAATTGCAAGCAGCGTTCCTGCAACAGGTGAAGGAATTTCTGTATCAACTTTATCTGTAGAAACTTCGAGGAGCGCTTCATCAACTGCAACTGAATCCCCAACGTTCTTGAGCCAACGTGTAACTGTTCCCTCGCTAACGGATTCACCCAGTGCTGGCATAGTGATTACTGTTCCCGCACCTGATGGTGCTGCAACAGGTGCAACTGGTGCTGGGGTTACAGGAACAGCAACTGGTGCTGCTACAGGCGCTGGTGGAGGAGTGGGTGCTGGCGCAGAAACTGGCGCAGAAACTGGCGCAGAAACTGGCGCAGAAACTGGCGCAGCACTTGTTCCGGAATCTGAAATAACAGCCAACTCGGCGCCAACTGCAACAGTCTGATCTACGGCAACAACAATCTTTGAAAGTATTCCTGCAACTGGGGAAGGAATCTCGGTATCGACTTTATCTGTTGAAACTTCTAGGAGTGGCTCGTCGACTGCGACCATGTCGCCTTCATTTTTAAGCCAACGTGTAACAGTTCCTTCACTTACGCTCTCACCGAGAGCTGGCATTGTCACTGAGAATGTCATAGTTAGTTTCTCCTCTTACTTAACCGTGCGCGTGAAGTGGTTTGCCTGCAAGAGCCATATGAGCTTCGCCCATAGCCTCTGACAGAGTTGGATGTGCGTGTACAAGTGGAGCAACATCATCTGCTGATGCTTCCCAGTTAAAGATTAATTGTGCTTCGGCAAGAAGTTCACCGACGCGAGCTCCGACCATATGAATTCCAAGAATAGGTCCGTTCTTCTGCGCGACGAGTTTAATTGATCCAGCGGTCTTGAGAATCTGAGCCTTACCGTTTCCAGCCAAGTTGTAATCGAGCTCAACAACTTCGTAACCGCGCTCTTTTGCTAACTTCGTAGATAGTCCAACAGAAGCAACTTCTGGTTCTGAATACGTAACGCGAGGTACGCCATCATAATTAATTGGACGAGGATTAAGTCCTGCAATTGTCTCTGCGACAAGAATTCCTTCTTGGAATCCAACGTGAGCAAGTTGGAGAGTTGGAATGATGTCACCGACAGCAAAAATTCCGGGGATATTTGTGCGGCAATGATCATCGACTGTGATGTATCCACGATCCATTGTGATGCCAACTTCTTGATAGCCAAGACCGTCAGTAACAGGTCCACGACCCACTGAAACAAGGAGGATATCCGCAGTAAATTCACGGCCGTCTTCAAGAGTGACAGTCACGCCTTTGGCATCAACGCGATGAGACTTAAATCTGACTCCGAGTTCAAACTTAATTCCACGTTTGCGAAATGCACGCTCTAGTAACTTGCTGGAAGATTCATCTTCGAGAGCGACAAGATGTGGAAGGCCTTCAATGATTGTGACATCGGTACCGAAAGATTTCCACACTGATGCGAATTCGCATCCGATTACTCCGCCACCCAAAACGATTACGCTATTTGGAACGTAATCAAGCTTTGTACCGTGATCGGAGGTCATGACTTTTTGTCCATCAATCTCTAAACCAGGAAGTGTTCGTGCATATGAACCCGTGGCGAGAACTATGTTTTTACCAATGTATTGAGTGCCATTAACTTCTACAGTGTTAGTTGAAACCAATCGCCCAGAGCCTTCTACGAAAGTAATGTTTCGCGACTTAACCAGACCTTGTAAGCCTTTATAAAGTCCGGCGATTACGCCATCTTTATACGAGTTAACGCCAGCCATATCGATTGAGTTGAAAGTTGCGTTGACACCAAACTGAGAAGATTCGCGAGCGCTGTCTGCAACTTCACCTGCGTGAAGGAGAGCTTTTGTTGGGATACAGCCACGATGGAGACAGGTTCCACCGAGCTTGTCCTTCTCAATGAGAGCGACAGATAATCCAAGCTGTGCTCCACGAAGGGCCGCCGCATAACCGCCGCTACCTCCACCGAGAACTACGAGATCAAAATTCGACACCGAGTGGCTCCTTCTAGCTTGGATAGATATGTCATCAACGGGCCTATCTTGCCAGCCTTCACGCCCGTTTACTAACGCGGCAACGACGCTGAGAAAGTGCCACTACTCACTCAATTCCGCGAGGGCAACCAATGTTCGAAGGGCAATTCCGGTGCCCCCTACTGGGGTGTAACCATGTGGCTGGCCCTCGTTGTAGGCAGGTCCAGCAATATCTAGATGTAGCCAAGGAAGATCTTCAGCGATGAACTCCTTTAGGAATAGTCCAGCGACCAACATTCCACCCATGCGTTCGCCAATATTTGCCATATCTGCAATTGGAGAATCAAGTGATGCTCGTAATTCGATAGGTAGAGGCATTGGCCAAAATGCTTCTCCAGTGTGTTCAGCAAGTTTCAAAAATTGAGCGGAGAATTTTTCATTGTTAGTCATCACTGCGCTAGTTCTTGTACCAAGTGCTACGACTTGGGCACCAGTGAGTGTTGCGACATCGATAATCCCAGTTAGGCCTTTTTCTTCCTGGGCTTTTACGAGAGCATCTCCGAGCACCAGACGACCTTCCGCATCTGGATTAAGTACTTCTACCGTTTTCCCGCCGTACATAGTGATGACATCGCTCGGACGCGTTGCTGTATCGCTCACCATGTTTTCTGCAAGAGGTGCCCACGTATCAATTTCGACAGGAAGATTCAATAACGCGATTGCGATAGTTGCCGCACATACTGCAGCTGCTCCGCTCATATCTGATTTCATCGCCTCCATACCAAGTGCTGGCTTAAGCGCTAGTCCACCTGTGTCAAAAGTAATGCCCTTGCCTACGAAGGCATATTTCTTTGCAGCCTTCGCACCTTTAGGAGTGTAAGAAATATTCAGTAATCGAGGTGGATTAACCGACCCTTGTCCTACCGCAGTGATTCCACCAAACCCTTTTGATTTCAACTGGCTCTCATTCATCACAGAAACCTTGAGGCCAATCGATGCACCACCTGCCTTCTTTACCGCTTCAGAAATTGCCGAACAGAAAGATTCAGGCGTTAAATGACTTGGTGGGGTATTAATCAAGTCGCGAACAAGTCCTGTGTATTGCGCAATGACTTCGGCAGATTTCGCCTCTTGCTTGACTTCTGCGATTGAAGCTAGTGCCGTGTGGATTGTGATTGCCTTCAGTGGCGTTTTCTGATCGCTCTTTGTAGATCCCTTAAATGCGCTAAACGCGTAGTTACCAAGCGCCGCGCCCTCGGCAATCGCTCGAATCGAGTGCTTATCTTTAGCAGGAAGGGAAAATGTTGCTGAAGAGTTTCCAGCTAGCGCTCGAGCTGCCGCACCGGATGCACGTCGCAGTGCTTCGTTCTCATACTTTGTTGAACTCTTTCCAAGTCCGGTAAATACAAGCAGTCTGGTCGAACTTCCAGGAATTTTGATGACTTCATCTGCCTTGCCGGTAGCACCAAGGTCGCTCAAGGTTTGAAGAAGAGATTTTGTATCCAGCGCCAAGTCTCCGGATTCAATCTGGAGAGTTCCTTTTGAAGATTTTGATGCGAGCCCTACAACTAACACATCGTCTTTGACGATTCCGTCTGAAAGGCGGATGGTTGTCATTCTTGACTCCCTTTTGATCTATGGCGTTACGGATTATGCGGTGGGTGCAAGTGTAAGTTGTGATTGTGAAAAACTCACCTTTGCATGCAAGGCATCTCGAACTTCACGCCAAGATGGCTGATTTCGGCGGTTGGTTGATGCCTATCGAATATCCAGGTGGGGGAGTTCTCGCCGAACATGCCTCTGTGCGTGAACGAGTTGGGTTATTCGATGTCTCTCACTTGGGCAAAGCGAAGGTGACTGGTGTTGGCGCGCGAGAGTTCCTCAATGAGATGTTTACAAACGATCTCAATCGCATTGAAGATGGCAAAGCCCAATACACGCTCTTATGCAATGAAGATGGTGGCGTGGTTGACGATCTCATTGTGTACCAGAATTCAGTCACCGATTTCTTCCTCATTCCAAATGCTTCAAATACATCGGATGTCGTGGCAGTTCTACAATCCAATGTGCCTGCTGGAATTACGATTGAAAATTTACATGAAAAATTTGGTGTACTTGCCTTGCAGGGCCCACTATCTGCGGACGTGCTGAAGAATTTGGGAGCTGAAGTTTCCTTGGGCTACATGGCATTTACACGGATTGAGATTGCTGGCTGTGAAGTAATTTTGTGTCGCACGGGATATACCGGAGAACACGGTTATGAACTTGTACCTCGTTGGGAAGATGCAACACGCGTGTGGGATGCACTTACATCTGAGATAGCAAAATTTGATGGACTTATTTGTGGCCTTGGTGCTCGTGACACTCTGCGCACTGAAATGGGTTACCCGCTTCATGGACACGAACTCTCTCTTGAAATTACTCCAGTTCAGGCCAGTGCTGGCTGGGCGATTGGGTGGAAGAAGGAAAAATTCAGAGGACAGAAGACGCTACTCACGCAACGAGAAGAGAAGAAAGTCAGAGTTTTGCGTGCCCTGAGATCTCTCGATCGCGGGATTCCAAGAGCAGGCATGAAAGTAATGAACGCTCAGGGTGAGGAAATCGGCGAGGTAACGAGCGGAACTTTCTCTCCATCTCTCAAAGTTGGGATAGCCCTGGCATTGGTCGAACCATCATGTGAAATTGGAACAACTTTGACGATTGATGTGCGAGGGAGAATTAGCTCTGCCGAAGTTGTTGCGTTGCCAATGGTGCAATCTCGCGTTCGCTAACTTCACGGAATTCAACGGGAGTAAGAAATCGGGCCCGAGTATGTGCTCTTCGAAGAGTATGCAGAATGGGCTTTCCAGCGACAATCAGTAGTAACGAGGTAAAAATCGCACGGGGTATATCCCATGCCATCGCAGAATAAAAATGATAGGTCAAGAAATTTCTTAGGTTTTCTGAGACTGCAGCTCCTGCTTGAAATGAAAGCTGGCTATCGACGCCTAAGTACCAAGGCCAGAATTGAAGATCCATTGCAATCCCAAAGAACTCAGCCGCAAGAATTCCATACACAACTAAGGCAGCAATCTCTTTCTTGCCTCGAATCTTGCGGGGGATACATGCAACGCCCAAACCAATCCATGCTGCTGCAAAGGCTTGATATGAAAGCCATGGGCCTATTCCACCAGTGATGAGTGCTGATAGCACCATGGATAACGCACCGAGTAGGAATCCAAATGATGGACCGAAAACTCGTGCACTTAAAATCAATACAAACCACATTGGTTCGATGCCGACCGCTCCAGTTCCAAGTGGGCGCAGTGCCGCAATCAGAGCCGAGAGAACAGCCAACAAAGCGACAGATTTTGCATCTAAATTCCCATTACTCACGCCAATCATGAAGATTGCTAGAGCCACCGGAGTGGCGAGAATAAACAACCATTGTGGACGGCTAATGGAATCAGAAACTAAAAATGGCCAGATGAAGCCACATGCGCTTATGGCACTTGCGAGAATGAGGACGACAAGACTTGATCCAGAAAATGTAAAAATGTTCTTTGTCTTCACAGTTGAGTACCTAAAGCCGCAATAACGTCATCAACAGTGAGCCACGGCTTCGGGGACATCACTTTTGCTACCTGTGGAGCAAATGCTGGTGAACTTAAGAGCACGTCAAGAGTGCTTCCATCGGCGACGATTTCACCTTCTGCGACAAAGATAACTCGATCGGCTAACTCCGCGACCAATTCGACATCGTGAGTGGCGAGAATGACTGGGTTGTTTAACGTTTGAGCATATTCTTTCAGAGCAAGCATGAATAAATTCTTTGCTTGGTAATCAAGTCCGCGGGTGGGTTCATCAAGAACCAGTAGATGCGGATTAGATGAAAGAACAATGCTCAGAACCAGCGCTAATCGTTGACCTTCAGATAAATCATTGGGATGCGTAGTCTCTGAAATATTCGGTACCAAGCGTCCCAAGAATGAGAAGGTAGTTCCAGGAGTGAGACCGCTATCGCGATCTGCTTGATGACATTCTTGAGCGACGCTCTGCAGATAGAGCAGATCACTCGGCTCTTGAGGAACATAGCCAATCATTTCTCTCCGAGCACTTGCACCAAGTACCGATGGATCTTGCTCAAGGACTCTGACACCGCCATGCGTCGGGCGATGCAAACCAACAATAAGTTCAAGAAGCGAACTCTTGCCCGCCCCATTTCTACCCATGACGGCAACTATCTCTCCAGATGCGATTGATGCACTGACTTGTTTAAGTGCATCAGTCTGGCCATAGCTCAGCGATACTTTTTTTACATCCACTACCGTTTTCGACGTGCTTGTGTTGGCAACTGTTGTCGGGCCGGATTCCGAAGTTGGTATCTCCCGTAGGTGACTTGTATGGCGGCGAACATCTCGCACGCTTGTGCCGATTTCTTGCAGGTTAAGAGCACGTGCGAGTCGGATAATCGGTGGAACAAGAGCGGAACGAGCGAGAATTTCTTCTGCACTTCCGATGGAAGTTTCACCGTTACCTTCGATGTAAATTATGCGATCAACGAACTGGATCACGCGCTCTAATCGATGTTCGGCAATGATTACGGTGACACTTAGATCGTGCACTAGGCGATGAAGTATTGATAAAACCTCTTCGGCTGCAATGGGATCTAATGCACTTGTTGGTTCGTCAAGAACCAGAACTTTTGGATGCATGACGAGGGCGGCACCGATTGCCACTCGCTGCTGTTCGCCCCCACTGAGTGTTGCGATATTTCTATTGCGAACTGCATTGAGCCCAAGTAAATCTAGGACTTCTTCTACACGCTTTCGCATAACATCCTGTGGAATATTGAGCGCCTCCATGCCAAATGCCAGCTCTTCTTCCACAACATCGGTGACGAAACCATTAATTGGATTTTGCCCCACGATTCCAACAAGATGTGCGAGATTTCCCGGACGAACTTCACGAGTAGAAATTCCATCTACAGAAATGTCTCCCGCGAGGATTCCACCTGTGTGATGGGGGACTAGGCCGTTGACGAGCCTGAGCAGAGAAGATTTACCAGAACCTGTCTGTCCAATAACGAGGACCATTTCTCCCTCTTGAATCTCACATGACAAATCTTCGAGAACCGTCTTCGTTGATTGGGGATAAATCAGAGAAACATTTGAAAATTTAATCATGCAGCGACCATCACAATGCAGAGTGAAAGCGAGGCGAGTACGACCATCGAGTCACGAAAATTCCATGGCGATGGCTTATAACGGGAACGCTTGCCGTGAACTCCGAAACCCCGTGATTCCATAGATTCAGCGAGCAATAGAGATCGTGAGAGCGACTGTTCGAGTAATGGCAATGCGATTGTCCTGATGGAAATCTTCTCGATTCCTCGCATTTTTTGCGCATTTCTTATGCGGTGCAAACTCTGAGCTAATTGCGGGAACACTGATGTTGCAATAACCAGCGTGACGCCGATTTCATAAACAAAGATAGGCAATACCCGCAGCAACTTATGAGGACTAGTAAGCGCGGTCGCTGCACCGAATAGAACAATCATGGTTGCGATGATCAATCCTTCGTGCGCAGATGAGGAGAGGCGTTCTAGAGTGACATCACCACCGATGCGAATCCCGGGCATCCACTGGGGAAGTGAGATTCGCGGAATTGAAAAGAGGGTGGTTCCGGGAATTGGGACTCCAATTACAACGCCAACTATGAGTCTGACAAAAACTATTGCAAGTGCAATTCGAATGGACCACCAAAAAGTCGCATTCCACGGTGCTCCATCTAGACGAATCAAATAAACAGCAACTGCTACACCCACTACGAATAGGGCAACCCAAGAACTATTCAGAGTGATGACTCCTATAGCTAAGAGAAGTGCCCAAATCCAGAGCGTAAGTGGGTGTAGCGGTGCTTTCATTCTTGAATCAATTTACTATTTAAGAAGTGCAGCAGGAGTCTCTATTTCCACACCGCATTCCTTCTTGGGATAGCCATTAAATCCGCAGATAAGTCCTGAAGATCCAGCTCTGACTTTGACAACTTGGCCGAGTACATCGATACCTTGAGAATTTTTCGCGGTAACTACGCAGCGAACAATAGTTTTCTGGACCTTCTCTCCTGCCGGCGCGTATGACTTTTTGCCAAAATCAATCACGAGCCCAATTCTTTTCTTACCAGCAACCGATTTTGTCGATCCGCAAATCTTCTCAAAACTTGGAGCTACAGATGGTGCCACTGATGGAATGTCATCATTGCTAAAAACAAAAGACCATCCTTCTACTGCGCCATCTTTAATATCAACTGTCGGGCC